>ERZ1027231.36-NODE-36-length-102205-cov-36.323152_pt1 | contig 102205 bp, 103 predicted proteins | sample MGYA00520866_ERZ1027231 | MGnify/ENA primary metagenome ERZ1027231 (study PRJEB33311, sample SAMEA4378411) | marine metagenome | biome: Marine biome; feature: Fjord; material: Water | collected 2014-07-20T08:00:00Z/2014-07-... | depth 75 m ...
CTCAGCCATTTCGTAGTAGAAATCGTTACCTTCACGAGTACGCTCACCAACACCTGCGAATACAGACAAACCGGAGTGTGCCTTTGCAATGTTGTTAATAAGTTCCATCATGTTTACAGTTTTACCAACACCAGCACCACCGAAAAGACCTACTTTACCACCCTTAGCGAATGGGCAGATCAAATCGATTACTTTGATACCAGTCTCTAGCAAATCTGTAGAGTTAGCTTGCTCATCGAAAGATGGAGCGTCACGGTGAATAGAAGAAGTTTCCTTCGCACCGATTTCGCCACATTCATCGATTGGACGGCCAAGCACGTCCATAATGCGACCCAAAGTTTCTACACCAACCGGTACAGAAATTGGGAAGCCAGTATTAGTTACCGTAAGACCACGTTTAAGGCCTTCAGTAGAACCCATCGCAATAGTACGAACGATTCCGTCACCCAGCTGCTGCTGAACTTCTAGAGTCGTTTCTGTACCATTTACAGTAAGGGCGTCATATACCTTCGGTACTTCGTCACGAGGGCATTCTACGTCGATAACGGCGCCAATGATCTGAACAATAGTTCCGCTCATATCCGTCTTCCTCTTAAATTATAAGCCTGCGTTGCTCAGCGTTATACCGCTGCAGCACCGCTGACGATTTCTGAAATTTCTTGGGTAATTGCTGATTGACGAGCTTTGTTATAAAGCATCTTCAAGTCATCAATGATGTCACCAGCGTTGTCTGTTGCGTTTTTCATCGCCAACATACGAGCTGCTTGTTCACATGCATTGTTTTCAACTACACCTTGATACACTTGAGATTCTACGTAACGCAATAACAGACCATCTAAGATCTGCTGTGCATCTGGTTCGTAGATGTAATCCCAATGACCTTTTGTTTCAGAGTCTAGTTCTGCCCTAAGTGGTAATAACTGCTCCACTTTAGGTTCTTGTGTCATGGTGTTTACGAAACGGTTGCTTACTACGTAAAGACGATCGATATCACCTGAATCGAACGCATCTAACATGGACTTAACCGAACCGATAAGGCTAGCCAGTTCTGGTGCATCGCCTAAATGGCTGGCGGATGCTAGAACGTTGCCACCAAAGCTATTGAAGAAAGTAATGGCTTTAGAGCCAATAGGGCAGAAGGTAGCTTCAACCCCTTTTTCTTGCCAAGCTTTAACATCTTTTACGAGGTGCTTGAACGCATTGTTGTTCAAACCACCACAAAGGCCTCGGTCGGAAGACACCACGATATAGCCAACACGCTTAACTTCGCGGTCTTGCAAATAACGATGACGGTATTCAGAGTTCGCATCAGCCAAATGACCAATCACAACACGGATACGATCCGCGTATGGACGGCTTGCTGTCATACGAGCTTGAGCACGACGCATCTTACTTACAGCAACTTTTTCCATTGCTGAAGTAATCTTCTGTGTACTTTGTACACTCGTTATTTGCTCTTTAATCTCTTTGCCGACTGCCATAAAAGCTGCCTCATTAACGTTAAATTTAAAGCCGGGTCGAAACCCGGCTTCAGCTCACAAAATCGTTAAGCTCGATTTACCAGGCTTGAGTAGATTTGAATTTCTCAACCAACTCTTTAAGACTTGCAGCAATATCTTTGCTGTAGTCGCCTTTAACATTGATCTTAGCCATTAATTCAGCGAATTCGCTGTTAGCGTAAGAGATCAATGCGGCTTCGAAATCACCAATTTTGTTTACTTCAACGTCGTCTAGGAAGCCTTCAGTAGCAGCAAAAATCGACAGACCCATTTCACCAGTAGACATAGGTGCATATTGCTTCTGCTTCATTAACTCTGTAACGCGCTGACCGAACTCAAGTTGAGCACGAGTAGCATCGTCAAGGTCAGAAGCAAACTGAGCAAATGCTGCTAGTTCACGGTACTGAGCCAAAGCAAGACGAATACCACCGCCCAACTTCTTAATAATCTTTGTTTGCGCTGCACCACCAACACGAGAAACCGAAATACCTGCGTTCATTGCTGGACGTACGCCGGCATTGAATAGGCTAGTTTCAAGGAAGATCTGACCATCAGTAATCGAAATTACGTTAGTCGGTACGAAAGCAGAAACGTCTCCGCCCTGTGTTTCAATGATAGGAAGAGCGGTTAAAGAACCAGTCTGACCTTTCACACCACTTTCTCTCTCAACGTATGTTGGGTTAACACGACAAGCGCGCTCCAATAGACGAGAGTGAAGGTAGAAAACATCACCAGGGTATGCTTCACGACCCGGAGGACGTTTCAACAATAGGGAGATTTGACGATAAGCCCAAGCTTGCTTGGTTAAATCATCATATACGATCAAGGCGTCTTCGCCTTTATCGAGGAAGTATTCACCCATCGCACAACCAGCATATGGAGCAAGATACAGCATAGATGCTGGATCAGACGCGCCTGCGGCTACGATAATGGTGTGCTCCATCGCGCCATGCTCTTCTAACTTACGAACAACGTTCGCGATAGAAGATTGCTTCTGGCCGATAGCAACATATACACATTTAACACCGGTGCCTTTCTGGTTAATAATGGCGTCGATAGCCATTGCAGATTTACCAGTCTGACGGTCGCCAATGATCAACTCGCGCTGACCACGACCAACAGGTACCATGGAATCTACAGATTTATAACCAGTTTCTAACGGCTGATCAACGCCTTGACGTGAAATTACACCAGGTGCAACACGTTCTACAGGAGCTTTAGTAGCTGTTTCGATAGGACCTTTACCGTCGATTGGATTACCTAGTGCGTCTACAACGCGGCCAAGCAATGCTTCGCCAGTAGGTACTTCCAAGATACGGCCGGTACATTTGGCAGTTTGGCCTTCTGCGATGCTCTTGTAGTCACCTAAGACTACAGCACCTACAGAGTCACGCTCTAAGTTAAGCGCAAGACCGTATTTACCGCCTTCAAATTCAATCATCTCACCGTACATTACGTCGGCAAGACCATGGATACGAACGATACCGTCGAATACTGATACAACGGTGCCCTCATTCTGGGCTTGAGAAGTAACATCAAGGTTATCGATGCGCTTCTTAATGATTTCGCTGATCTCAGATGGATTCAGTTGCTGCATGCTCATCCCTCAACTAGGAGTTCATCGCTTCGGCTAGCTTAGCTAGCTTACCGCGGACAGAACCGTCGATGACTAAGTCTCCAGCACGAATAATTGCGCCGCCAACCAATGTTTGGTCAACTTCGCCTGTTAAACGTACGTCGCACTGTAATTTGTTTTTCAGTGCTTGAGACAATGTTTCTTGTTGTGCGTCTGTCAGTTCAAAAGCAGAGGTTACAGTCACGTCAACTGCGTGTTCCTGTGCTGCTTTTAATTCTTCAAAGGCTTCAACAATTTGTGGTAACAAAGTTAGACGTTTATTTTCGCCTAGAATCATCAGGAAGTTTTTTCCTGACTGATTTAACTTGTCACCGCACAAGTCGGTTAATGCCGTAGCTTGTTGCTCTGCGGTCAAAGCCGGATGTACTAGTACCTTCTCTAACTCGTCATCGGCTGCGAACTGAGCCGCAATCGATAACATGTCAGACCACTGTACTAGAGCATTCTGCTCTACTGCTTCGGCAAAAGCCGCTTTGGCATAAGGCCGTGCAAGAGTGGTTAATTCAGCCATGGCTTCCTCGCTTAAAGCTCGTTAGCCAACTGATCAAGCAATTCGTTATGAACTGATTCATCAACTGATTTCGCCAAGATTTTAGATGCACCAGCAACTGCAAGAGCAGAAACCTGTTGACGCAATCCTTCTTTAGCACGATTCACTTCTTGCTCAATTTCAGCTTGAGCTGCAGCTGCCAAACGACCACCTTCTTCACGAGCAGCTTCTTTAGCTTCATCGATAATCTGGTTAGCGCGCTTGTTAGCTTGCTCAATAATTTCTGCTGCTTTTTCTTTGCTTTCGCGTAGCTTTTCGCCTGCTTTTTGTTGAGCAAGTTCAAGATCACGTTCAGCGCGGTTTGCTGCGTCTAAACCATCTGCGATCTTTTTAGCACGTTCTTCCATGGCATTGATTAGCGGAGGCCAAACAAATTTCATGCAGAAAGCAACAAAAACAGCAAAGGCGATGATCTGGCCGATCAAAGTCAAATTAATATTCACGCCTTAGTCCTCTCGTTTCGTTGTGTTTAGTTGTACAGTTACAATTAACCAGCAACAACGAAGATAAGGTACATAGCGATACCAACACCAATCATTGGTACAGCATCAAGCAAACCAGCCATAAGGAAGGTTTTAGTCTGAAGCTCTGGACCTAGCTCAGGTTGACGAGCAGTAGACTCAAGCAATTTGCCGCCTAAAAGTGCGAAGCCAATACCAGTACCAAGAGCACCAAGACCGATCATAAGCGCAGCTGCGATGTAAATCATTTCCATAATAGTTTCCTATTTAGTAGTTAAGGTTAAAGTTAAAATTAACAATTAAGTTAAAGGGTAAAAATTTTTCATTTCAGCAATAACGGCTGCATGAAACCATGCAGCCACTATAGCTTAGTGATCTTCGTGAGCCATACCTAGATATACGATAGTCAGCATCATAAAGATAAATGCTTGTAAGGTAATTACTAGAATATGGAATACTGCCCATGCCCACTGCAATACGCCAGCAAATAAGCCTAGAGACAAACCAGCCGAGAACATTAATGCGATAAGAATGAAGATCATCTCACCGGCATACATGTTACCGAACAAACGTAATGCTAAAGAGATAGGCTTAGCGATTAGCCCAAGCACTTCTAGAGCAAAGTTTACTGGAATGAAAAGGGCTTGAACCACTGGGTTTTTCATATTGAATGGATGCAGGGTTAATTCCGCCATGAATCCACCAAAGCCTTTTACTTTAATGCCGTAGAAGATCATCAAAGCGAATACAGAGATTGCTAAACCTGCTGTGATATTAGGATCTGTAGAAGGAACAATCTTCATGAAGCCTGTGTGTGGGTCATTACCCGCAGCAGCCCAAGATAGTTCAAATAATTTTGGAATGATGTCTACTGGAATCAAATCCATTAGATTCATCATGAATACCCAAGTGAAGATGGTAAGCGCTAGAGGTCCAACAATCGGGTTACGACCGTGAAAAGTTTCTTTCACTGTTGTGTCGATAAATTCAACAATAGTTTCTACGAAGTTCTGCATACCTGTTGGTACGCCAGTTGTTGCTTTTTTAGCTGCACGGCCAAAAATAAACATCAAGAAGATAGCCAAGCCTATCGACCAAACTAAAGAATCCACGTGAAAAGCCATAAAGCCCATTTCACTAGCATGACTGCCGTGTTGTGCGAACATCCACGTCGCTTCAGTCAATTCACTCACTTTACCACTATCTGTCGTGTATTCAGTTCCCGCAGGTAACTTGCCATACGTCAGATTGGTAAGGTGGTGTTGGATGTAACCAGTAGCATCAGTTGCCATCTTTCACTCTCAATCATAAGTTTAAAAAAATGTTATGAAGCTCTGATCAATTCATTCTTCGAATGAGCTCATCAGAGCTTCGCAATTCTTGCTGTCATCACATGGCTAAACTGCACTGTGATGAACGCCCCAAACAAAGCCCAGGGAACCAAGGGGTCAACTGTAGAAAATATCACCGCAAAACAAACAACGGTAAGGATAAATTTCCCTGACTCACCTTGATAAAACGACTGCACAACCTGATCTACAGAGCGTGCACCGCGATATCTAAACGAACGCCATATCAAATAACTATTTGGTATAGCGCTGGTTAATCCGCCAAATAAGGCTGAATAACTGGCTTCAAAGCTATGTATCAAAGCGATTAACGCTAACAGAATACTTAAGCCAAGCTGCATCATTACGACGCGATAAACCGGAGGTCTAGCTATCGATGTCACGTTAGACCTCTCTTTCGCCTACAATTTTAGGCGCATGGATTATATTGATTTGCGTCACAATCTTCAACCTAAAGCTGGGCTTTAGGTCGATTTAATTGTCGAGAAGTGTCTCTTTATTCACCATAACTAGAAATAATAGTTATTGGATATGAGCCAAAATGCCATCAAGTTCATCAAGATTACTATAATTGATTACCAGCTTTCCTTTACCTTTAGCAGAATGCTGAATCGCTACATTGGCACCTAAACGCTCACCTAAGGTACGTTCTAAACGCTGAATATCAGGATTAGGACGGGACTTTTCTTTGGCTTTCTCGCCAAATTTAGCCTCTTCTTGCAAATTGCGCACATACGCTTCGGTTTGGCGTACTGTCATTTCTTTTGCCACAACGTGACGGGCAGCTTCGCTTTGCTTCTGATCTTGTAAGCCCAACAACGCTTTGGCGTGGCCCATTTCGATATCGCCACGCTCTAACATGATTTTTACATCATCATTAAGCTGCATTAATCGTAAAAGGTTAGCGACGGTTGCACGAGATTTACCCACAGCATCACCGACTTCTTGCTGAGTAAGCTCAAATTCTTGCTGTAAACGATAAAGCGCTTGGGCTTCTTCCATTGCGTTTAAATTTTCACGCTGGATGTTTTCGATCAATGCCATCGCGATAGCCGCATCGTCTGGCACATCTCTGATGATCACAGGTACAGTATCTAGACCCGCTAGCTGCGTTGCACGCCAGCGACGTTCACCGGCAATAATCTCATAGCGATCTTCTTTGCCACTTGAAAGTGGGCGTATCACGATAGGCTGCATTAAACCTTGGGCTTTAATAGACGCCGCAAGCTCTTCTAATGCTTCTTGATGCATGTCTTTGCGTGGCTGATACTGTCCTGGCTGAATGAACTCTACAGGTAAGTGTTTTATTCCGCCCGCTTGATTAGCAACTGATTCCGCTTCATTAGGCTGAATGCTAACTTCTTGCTGCTCACTGCTATTGGCTGCTTCCGCTGCAGGTTTGCTGTGTGCTAATGCATCACCTAATAATGCATCGAGGCCACGGCCTAGGCCACGTTTCTTTGACATGCTGATTTCCAATAATTTTTAATGCTAGCCGCTATTAAGCTTGGCTAATCGCTTTTTTGCCGGCTGTACTACCAGCCGCTTTATTTGTGCTGGTTTTTTTCGCCGCACTCTTTTTGCTTTTAGTACGGCGATTCATTTCACCCGCGAGTGCTAAATAAGCAACCGCACCACGAGAATTTTTGTCATAAGCTAAGACAGGAAGCCCATAACTTGGGGCCTCTGCTAAACGTACATTACGTGGAATTACAGTGCTGTAGACCTTATCACCAAAATGCGTAATCAACTGCGTCGACACATCCGTTGTTAAACTATTACGCGGATCATACATAGTGCGCAATATGCCTTCGATCTCTAATTCTGGATTCAGCTTTGTTTTAATTTTTTCGATGGTTTGCATCAAGGCTGATAAACCTTCCAGAGCATAATATTCGCATTGCATTGGAATAAGAACGCCTTGTGCTGCCACCATCGCATTAATTGTCAGCATGCTCAATGCAGGTGGACAATCGATAATAATGTAATCGTAGTCAGCGCTAACTTCCTCTAAAGCAGAGCTAAGGCGGCTTTCTCGGTTAGGCATATCCATCAGCTCAACTTCAGCTGCGGTTAAATCTGAATTCGTCGGTACGACATCAAAGCCTGCATTTGCTGAGGTAACGATAGCTGCTGAAATATCGCACTTAGCGGTTAAGACATCATAAAGAGACAGCTCTAAATCATGCTTATCAATACCGCAACCCATGGTCGCATTGCCTTGGGGATCGAGATCGACCATCAGTACTTTGCGCTTAGTAGCAGCAAGTGAGGCAGACAGGTTAACTGCAGTGGTGGTTTTACCCACACCACCTTTTTGATTGGCAACGACTAATATTTTGCTCATTTCGCTATCCTGCAGCCCAGACAATAAGGGATGTTTAAATTATTTTGGTTTAAAGGCTAACAAATGACGCTCGGCGTCAACACCAGGAACATTCAGTTCGTGGCTCTCAATTAGCTCATATTTATCTGCCACAGCAGCAAATTCTTCCGTTGGATAAATGCCTTTCATGGCTAAGAAAATGCCGTTTTCCGCTAACAAGTGCGTACACCAGTACGTCATATCTGTAATAGAAGCAAAAGCGCGGGATACGATCATATCGAAACCTTGCTCTGGTTGATAGGCCTCTACTCGCTCATTAATAATGGTGACGTTATCTAGCTTTAAAGCCAATTTTGCTTGGAACAAGAAGCGTGTCTTTTTACCGTTACTATCCAGTAGCGTGAACTTCTTTTCTGGATTCATAATCGCCAATACTATGCCTGGTAAACCAGGGCCCGTACCCACATCAATGATGTTATCCACAGCTTGAATGTAAGAGTTGACGATAAGGCTATCTAATAGGTGCAGCGGGATCATTTGTTGAGGGTCGCGAATCGCCGACAAGTTATAAGCTTTGTTCCACTTAATGAACAATTCTAAATATTGAACCAAGAGTTCAAGTTGCTGATCGCTTAAAGAAACACCCATTTGGGTGGCGCCAGTGGAAATTGCTGAAGAGTAGTTAGCCATAATTTGCCGAATTTGAATCTGTGGTTTTGAAGATGAAGAGATTCTAACATAAAAGATGAAAAGCGCTTAAAGGCTCATCCCAAAAACCGAGAGTCCTTGGGCACATCTTTAGTCACCACAGAATTTGCACCAATGATTGCATTTTCACCGATGCTCACCCCAGGCAGAATCTTAGCCCCACCACCAATCCAAACTCCATCAGCAATATTTACAGGCCTAGCAATACAGCCTCCCGCCCTTCGTTCTTGGGCATCACGGGGATGATCAACGGTATAGATATGCACTCCAGGCCCAAGCATTACGTCATCACCAATGGTGATAGCAGCACTATCGAGGAATACGCAGTTAAAATTGGCGTAGAAGTTTTCGCCTAAAGTGATCTGACTGCCATAATCACACTGGAACCCAGATTCAATAACAGCTGTAGAGAACTGTTTGAATAAACGACTAATATGTTTGAAATTGCCTTTGCTTGGATGAGCATTGTATTTGCCACAAGCAAGGCGGGCTTTTTCACGCGCTAGCCTTAATTCGATATCAAGGCTATTGAAGGGTTGGCCTGAGACCATCTTTTGTTTTTCTGTGTTCATAATCATTTCTTCGACGTTGAATACTTACTTACCAATCCAACTTTTAGTCCGAACAGGGAAAATAGCTGGTTAATGGTATCAAGTGTTGGATTCGATTGGCCCGACTCAATACCTGCTAAGGTGCGCAAAGATACGCCACATAATTTGGCAAAATCCTTTTGATTCAGTCCAGAAATTTCTTTGCGCAAACGCTGTAAACCTTCGCCTAATTGCAGTTCACCACTAGCAATCCCCTGCTCGACTTGGGTTAATATTTCGAGCCTTGAAAGTTGCCTTTTTGAATTCACTGTTGTGTTATTCATTTAGATCAACTCCCACTTTGCTAGTTTTTCATCGAGTTTAGATAGATTAATCTTTGGATGCTGAGCCACTTCATCAGCGAGCCGATACTCTTCAGCTAAGCGGGGAATTTCCCGCAGGCCTTGGGCGCATTGCTGCAACTCTTGCCACAAAAGTTCTGCATTAAGTTTCACTGCTAAATTTTGACTAATATTAGCTACTTCTTCACAAATACCCTGCCAATTAAAGTCTCCACCTAGCTCATTTTTCTTACTCCAGCGACTAGTACGAATCACGTCTTCTGGATCCAAAACCATAGGCGCAAGGTCATAAATAGGGGCTAGCATTATCTTTCCATTTTTCTTCAAAACTGAAGTATTGCGGCCATGATTATCTGTATTTCCTAGCACGACATTTAATAAATCACGCTGTAAATATTCAATCACCATTTCATTCACATCAGTAGCTTGGCCGTAGTCACACCAAAACTGAATTAAGCTCGTAAGGTATTCAGTATGTGCAATGGTTGCCCCTGCTTGAGTCACTCCCTGTAGTGAATACAAAGACTCAATGCCATAGCGTTCTACCTGATAAAAACCAGCTGTATTCTTAATGGATAAGCGATCAAAACGAGGCAGCCACAAATTGGCTTTACCGATCTGCTTCTCTTTATCTTTTGGGAAGTATTTCATCTCCGTAAGAGAGATAGTATTGAAACCTAAAGCACTAGCAATTTTGTAATAACAAACTTCACCAGCCAAAACGAGGTGATCATATCTTCCTGCATTATTACGGGGAAATTTGACCAAATAGCTTTGCTTAATTTGCTCATCTGGAAGACTCGCTTCTGGGTAAAGCATACCATTGTCGTCTTCTGATAATAGAAACTTGGGTGCTTCACCGCCAGCACCAGTAGCACCACCAATCGCGGCACCTGCCATACTGGCATAATCAATAAAGTCGCTATCGCGAGTGATTACATCTTGTAAGCCGAAACCTTTAATAATATCTGTTTCTAATTTAATTCCTGCCACACGAATATTACCTATGGGGGATAGTGAACACTCACTTAACATAATAAAATCGTGTGCGTATTCTAATGCTGTAGATAGATTTTTTTTCTGTAACCAAAATCGTCGAGCCGAACCCATAGGCATAATATCTTGCAGAAACGCAGGCCATAAGTCACATTGATGCGGAAAATAATCGAGAGGAAAACCTAGGCTAATTAGAGCTACTGGATCATTAGAGAACCGGGCAATATAACTCGCGTCATATTCTAATTGAGCGCCTCCAATGCGGCCATCAGTCGGGTTGTCAAAAGTTAGAGTACAAGCATTATGCCATTGCCCTGAGACTCCAGCATGAGAGCTTGTTTGTTCTGAATTGAGATAAACTTGTAATATAACTTCTGAGTGGATATCTGACATGAGCATCACTTCAATAGTGCAATATAATACACTTATTAAAGCAATACTTAGAGTTTGATGCAATAAAATGCATTTAATTAACTATTTAACACCAATAAGTGCAGTATAATGCACTTATTGATTTTACTAACTAAGCACTCTTACGTGCTAGTTTTAGCTTTTTCATGTGAACTAAAATCTGACTAACCGCAGCAGGTGTCACCCCTTGAATACGTGATGCGCTACCCAAGGTTTCTGGCTTCATGGTATCCAACTTCTGGATAACTTCGTTAGACAGGCCGCCAATTACTGAGTAATCAAAATTCTCTGGTAATGGGGTTGCTTCATAACGACGCATCTGTTCGATTTCATCTTTCTGGCGCGAGATATAACCATCGTACTTGGCTTGAATCTCTACCTGCTCGGCAACCCTAGGATCAGTAACAACTTCGCCTTTAAGACCAGCGATATCCGCGTAGTTTAAACCTGGACGTTTGAGTAAATCCTTTAAGCTATATTCACGGCTTAAAGGACTTTCAATCATGGCATTAACCGCATCGCCTTCTGGGGTTTTTGGCTGTATCCAAGTCGTCGCTAAACGCTGATTTTCTTTTTCGATAGATTCTTTCTTTTCACAGAAAGCAGCCCAACGTTCATCACCTACCAGACCTATTTCACGGCCAATTTCAGTTAGACGTAAATCGGCATTATCTTCACGCAGAATTAAGCGATATTCCGCGCGACTGGTGAACATGCGATAAGGCTCTTTGGTTCCCATGGTAATCAAGTCATCGACTAATACACCGATGTAAGCTTCATCACGACGTGGGCTCCAAGCCTCTTTTTCAAATGCTCGTAGCGCAGCGTTAGCACCAGCTAATAAACCTTGAGCACCCGCTTCTTCATAACCGGTAGTACCATTGATCTGGCCTGCAAAGAATAAGTTTGGAACAAACTTGGTTTCTAAGTTGTGCTTTAGATCCTGTGGATTGAAATAATCGTATTCAATCGCATAACCTGGACGTGTAATGTGTGCTTTTTCAAAACCTACCATACTGTGGATAAGGTCTAGCTGCACATCAAACGGCAAGCTGGTTGAGATACCATTTGGGTATAATTCGTGAGTGCGTAAGCCTTCTGGTTCAACGAAAATCTGGTGGCTGTTTTTATCGGCAAAACGCATCACCTTATCTTCAATCGATGGGCAATAACGTGGGCCAATACCTTCGATCACGCCAGCATACATAGGCGAGCGATCTAGGTTAGCGCGAATAATATCGTGGGTGCGCTCATTGGTATGAGTGATGTAGCAATTAACCTGCTCTGGGTGCTCGTTCACATTGCCCATAAAAGACATAACCGGTAACGGTAAATCACCTGGCTGCACTTGCATCACAGAAAAATCTACCGAGCGTGCATCGATGCGGGCGGGAGTTCCTGTTTTTAAACGACCAATATTGAAAGGCATTTCACGTAGGCGATGAGCCAAAGCGATTGAAGCTGGATCCCCTGCTCGGCCACCTTTATGGTTTTCCATACCGATGTGAATAGTCCCGCCCAAGAAAGTACCTGCTGTAAGAACAACAGTCGTGGCGTGGATACGCATATTGGTATTGGTAATGACACCGGCAGCTTTTTCGCCCTGCATAATGAGGTCATCACAAGACGCTTGGAAGATATCGAGATTATCTTGGTTTTCTACGATGTCGCGAATAGCACCGCGATATAACTGACGGTCGGCTTGTGCTCGTGTTGCTCGCACTGCAGGGCCTTTACGCGCATTCAAGGTACGGAATTGAATACCGCCTTTATCCGTCGCACGGGCCATGGCGCCATCAAGGGCATCAATCTCTTTCACCAAGTGGCTTTTACCAATGCCACCAATGGCTGGGTTGCAGGACATAACGCCAATGGTATCGGTATTGTGGGTAAGTAGCAGGGTTTTTGCCCCCATACGAGCAGAAGCAAGGGCAGCCTCTGTCCCAGCATGACCACCACCAACAACAATTACATCATAACGAACCGGATAATCCACAAGCACAACCTCTAACAAGCTCATTGGCGAAATAGCCTGAGCAAAAGATTCAGTGGCATTAAATAAACACACTAAACCGTAAAAATGGCGCGCATTATACCTGATTAAACGGTTAAGGGCAGTGGATAGAATCGATATTTGGTTAAAAATTGTTCAGTTATTTATTAAGATTATTCACATTCGTTTCTTAGAGTGTGGCTAAACTTATCAAGGTATTAGTATAAAGCGTTCAATCCTTTATATATCAAAGGATTAGGGAAGGTATAAAACTGTGTATAAATGTGGATAAAGTTTAAAACCAGATGTTATACAGAAGCTTATTAAGAGGTAATACGTAAAAACCACCAGAGTTACTACAGTTAACTCACAGAGTTATGCACAAAACAGTTAAATTAAAGCGCTATTCTTCTGTTACAGGGGCCTCAACCACAGGCTCTTCAGTCTCACCCTCGGTTGGAGTTTCAGTATCAGGTGTTGCTCCTCCGCTTGCTGCTGGCGCTGTGAATTTCATAAATAGCAATGCACTGCCCATCTTGCTATACAGCTCTAATTCACCATCGACATTAATGGCGACAAAGCCTGTGGAATCACCATTGAAATCATCGCAGTTGCGGCGGTTTAAAGTGATAGCGAGTAAGGCGTTAGCTGAATTTATAAGATCTATTTGCCCTTCGAATGAGCAATCTTTATCAGTGCCGTTATTGACCCCATGAAAGCGCCCGCGACTGGTGATATTCATCTCTAGGTCAGTGGTCGTCCACTTGCCAATTAATGAAGTTAAGGAAGAGTTAGTACTGTAGATTCCGTCATTGGCTAGAATCAAGGCGCCGAATTCACTGGCATCAGTCTCAAAATCCCCCACCAAGGAGGTATTCGTCGCCAGTAGGCCATTGATTGTATAAATAGTTGCTACACCATCAGCGACAAATTCAAAGTTGGCAGCATCTTCATAAGAAAAGGGATAGGAGGTAAGGGTGAAATCAACTTCTTCTTCTGAGGGAGATTCAACGGTACCAAAGAAGGCTTTATCTTCATCAAGGGCATAAACATCACCATTGAAAATTAGCATGCGTAGAGTTTCAGCTTGCTCAAAACCTCCATTCCAGAAGCCATTGAGTGTAAGAGCCGTATTGTCGACAACATCGCCATCGCTATTGGTAGGAGCAGGTTGATCATCATCTTTATCTTCGCCGATACACGCTGTAGTCAGTGCCAAAAAAGATAAAATAATGAATGTTTTTAAATAATTACGAAACGAATGAACAAGAGACACAGCCAACCTCACAAATTACATCATAGTGATATAACTATAGGTGTCGGCTGATATTTTGCAGGCTTTAGCTATTTACGATTGACGCAATAGATCTTAATAAAGCTATTTGCCAATACAGAAGCTACCAAAGATATTGCCTAATAAATCATCGGCGGTAAATTCACCTGTAATCTCACCTAGAGATTGCTGCGCCATACGTAGATCTTCTGCCAGGAGTTCCCCTGCCATAGCACCTAGCAATTGGTCTTCTCCCGCTTGAATCGCTTCTTGAGCCTTCTGTAGCGCTTCAATATGGCGACGGCGGGCTAAGAATCCCCCTTCACTAGCAGCATTAAATCCCATCACATCTTTTAGATGCTCTCGTAGCTCATTAATACCAAGATTTTGTTTAGCTGAAATAGCTAAAGTGGGGAAATCAGCTTCGTCATGCAGGCCTAATTTAGCTGATACATGATCATCCGCTAATAGATCAGCTTTATTACGAATAACGGTAATATGACCACTAGAAATAAGCTTTTCTGTTTCTTCCTTTAGGCCTTGTTCGTCATAAAGGGCATGCAGTAAATCACGCGGATTGGTTTTTTGACCGTCTGTTTCCAGTGAGCTATCAATCATTAATAGAATACGATCCGCTTGTTCTATTTCCGCCCAGGCGCGCTGAATACCAATACGTTCCACTTCATCTGGAGCATCACGTAAACCCGCAGTATCAATGATGTGCAGTGGCATGCCTTCAATATGGATATGTTCTTTCAAAACATCACGCGTAGTACCTGCTATATCGGTAACAATAGCTCTATCTTGCCCTGCGAGTGCATTAAGAAGTGAGGATTTACCTGCGTTCGGGCGTCCTGCAATCACTACATTCATGCCTTCACGTAAAATAGCCCCTTGATTCGCTTCTTGTAACACTCCCGCAACCGCTGATTTAACATCTTGCAGCATACCGGCGACCTTGCCGTCACTTAAGAAATCAATTTCTTCTTCAGGGAAATCAATCGAAGCTTCAACGAAGGTGCGTAAGTGAATCAGTTGATCGACTAAACCATGAATTTTATCGGAGAAAACTCCCTGCAACGAACGCAACGCACAGCGCGCTGCTTGAGCAGAAGCAGAATCGATTAAATCGGCAATCGCTTCCGCTTGGGCCAGATCGAGCTTATCGTTTAAGAATGCGCGTTCAGAGAATTCACCAGGTCGGGCAATTCGAGCACCTAGCTCTACACAACGCTGTAAGATGAAATCCAAAACGATTGGACCACCATGTCCTTGCAGCTCTAAAACATCTTCACCGGTAAAGGAGTGTGGATTAGGAAAGAATAAACCTAGGCCTTCATCCAACTCATTGCCATCAGCATCTTTGAAAGCACCATAATGGGCATATCGTGGCTTAGGCAACAAACCCAGTACCGCATGAGCAATTTCTTGCGCCTTATCCCCTGAAACTCGAACGATACCCACACCACCTCGGCCAGGAGCAGTCGCAATCGCGGCAATCGTATCTTGGTGGACAGATTCTGATGTGGGCATGGAGTATTCCTGAGATTATAAAAGTGTAAGATCCATTATTGGATATTTGTGTAGCAAATATGAGAGGCATGGAAGCCGAACTTAAGGCTACATGGATGTATTTACGCCGTTTTGTGGAATAAATACCCAATCATGGGTCGATTAAATTGGAATGATTATTTTGAACTACATTTTATCCACAAAAAAGGCCGCTGTCTTTCGACAGCAGCCTTTTTAATTGAACAAGCTAACTAAAATACTCATGCACTTTTAATTTAAGTGCTAGCAATCAGCTTAATCAGTCTGCATTCTCAATTTGCTTAGTAATCACATATTGCTGAGTGATTGAAAGCAAGTTGTTCACTACCCAGTACAGCACAAGGCCTGATGGGAAGAACAAGAAGAATACCGTAAAGATCACTGGCATCAGCTTCATAACGCGAGCTTGAACTGGATCTGGAGGAGTCGGGTTCAACTGCATCTGAACAAACATACTCGCGCCCATTAATAGCGGCAATACGAAGTAAGGATCGATCGCTGACAAGTCGTTAATCCATAAGAAGAACGGTGCTTGGCGTAGCTCAACACTTTCTGCCAATACCCAATACAAGGCGATAAATACAGGCATCTGTACAAGAATCGGCAAACAACCGCCAAGAGGATTAATCTTCTCTTTCTTATACAAGGCCATCATTTCTTGGCCTAGCTTTTCTTTGTTATCAGCATGCTGTTCACGAATAGCGGCAAGCTTAGGAGCAACTTTACGCATGTTCGCCATTGAACGATAGCTAGTAGCAGACAACTTGAAGAAACATAGTTTGATAAATACGGTTAGCAAGATAATCGCTACACCCCAGTTACCAACACCACCACCCAAATCGATATCAACCAAACCTAAGAAGTTAATGTAGCCAGATTCAATGAAGTTCATAATCGCGAACAATGGCTGAGCGATCCACCATAACCAGCCATAATCGACTGTCAAATCAAGATTTTCAGCAACATCAGCTAAAACATATTGCGACTTAGGACCAACATAAAGCTGTGCGCCAACCGTACCGGTTTCACCAGCAGCAACAAGTAAAGGCGTTTTGCCATCGTGGAAACCAACAATGTACTCACCTTGCTTATTTGGCTTAGCGTATACAGAGTGAGTCATATCAGGATTAGCAACCCAAGCCGATACGAAGTAGTGCTGCAACATAGCAACCCAACCGCCATCAACTGATTCAGCTAAACGCTTATCATCGATATCATCAAAGCTAACTTTTTCATACTTAGATAAGTTAGTGGTGATTGCAGGGCCTAAATAAGCCTGCATACCCATTGAGCTGCCTTGATGTGGATCGTCGCTACGATCACGCTTCAATTGAGCGAAGAAAACACCGCGCCATTGGCTATCAGAACCGTTAGCAACCTGATACTTAACATCAATAAGGTAGTTATTACGCTGGAAAGTAAAAACCTTCTTCACTTCTACATCATCAAGCTGAGTGCTCAATTCTACTGTAAGAGTATCGGAAGCTTCATCTAGCTGGTAACTAACCTGAGGAGCTGAGTACGCTTGAGTTTTTTCCCACTGCTTGCCTTTAGCGTCTAACAAGCCACTTTGTGCAACATAAACACGGCGAGCATTGTTTTCCATCAAAACAAAAGGAATGTCTTTATCAGCTTTATCAGCAGGATAAGCTGGTAGAGAAACCTCTACAATCTCACCACCAAGTGGATTAATTGTAACGTTTAATACGTCAGTCTTAACTTGAATAAGCTGAGTGCTTGCTTGTGCCTTAATTTCAGGCTCTTCAATAGAAGTAGCAATCACATTAGGAATGTCGCTATCGTTTGCAGAAGAATCAATACTACTGATTTCTCCAGCAGCAATGATTTCGCCCGTAGCAGGTGAATCACCTACTTCGATTGCAGAATTTTGTGCAATAGGAGCATTAGCAACCGTGTCTTGACCATAATCGTCATTCCACGCAAGAATTAAAAAATAAGTTGAAATAGCCAAGCCAAATATTATGGCAAAACGGCGGATATCCATGATTAAGGGTTCCGTCTACAGCATGAGTGGGAAGGGTTAAGTTCTGGTACAGGGTCGACACCATGACTTGCCCAAGGATGGCAACGCAAAATGCGTTTCATGGCCAGTTTTCCACCTGTCCAAGCACCATATCTAACAATAGCTTCGTGCGCGTACGCAGAGCATGTAGGATAATAACGGCATCGGCTGGGAAATAAAGGACTGATTGCGTAACGGTAGAGATTAACTAGCAATAAAAATGACTTAGCAACAAAAGACAGGGCTTTTGGACTAGCGTTTTTTACTTTTATTGGATCGCTTACCATTAGATTGCCTCAGCTTGAACCAGAGACCATCAATCATTTCACGTATTTCGCCGTTCTCAAGATCATGGATCCCAGGACGTGCCAAAATAACAAAATCATTGTTAGCCATCTGATGCTGATTCAGGCGGAAAGACTCACGAATAATACGTTTTACACGATTTCTCTGAACAGCATGTTTAACATGCTTCTTAGCTATGACAAAGCCTAAGCGAGAATCGCCGCTTTTACTCGGAGTAGCCAGAACCAACAAATATCGATTACTGGCCTTAAATTCAGTGTTATTAAATACTTGGGAAAAATCCCCAGGGCTCAATAATCGAACAGATCTAGGAAACTCGAAAGTATTCATACACTGATTAAAGCGCGATTAAGCTGATAAGCTTGAACGGCCTTTAGCACGACGTGCAGAAATAATCTGACGACCGCTTTTAGTAGCCATACGTGCACGGAAACCGTGGTTACGCTTACGCTTTAATACGCTTGGTTGAAAAGTACGTTTCATAACAATTACTCATCTAATTCACACAAGGTGTAAATTTAGGGTTTAAAATTTAGGGCCGAGATTGTATTTAAATATTCACGCCAACGCAATGGGCAATCTGTATTTATTTTAATCATTCTCACAAACTCAATTTTATTCTAATTAACTTCTTTTAAAGATTTATTAATTAAAGGTTATGTTTTTATCTATGTAAGTAATGTTTTATTTATTCTTATTACTACTATTACATAGACACACATCTGTTAGTAACGTTAAAAAAACCTTATTAATCAATAGCTTACGATAATTATAAGTCATGTTTAAGCAAGCGTTAGCTTAGGTATTAGTCTTTAACAACCCGTGTATAAGTCGCTAGTTTTACACAGGCGTTATTTTCGCTTGTTGTTTATAAACATTCCTTCTTCCAGCTTAACTTGGTTATCCACACAACTATTACACTGATTAATGGGCCTGATAGAGGTTATTTGTGGATAACTTTATTGTTTTTAGGGTAGAATGGCATGCTATTTACATCGATTTATCATATTTAAGGGATGCTGTTAGGTGGCTGAGGCGATCTGGAAACGCTGTTTGGATTATTTGCAGGATGAACTGCCTTCACAGCAATACAATACATGGATTCGTCCACTACAAGTCGAACCTGATGGCGACGGCATATTGCTGCGTGCGCCAAACCGATTTGTTAAGGATTGGGTAAAAGATAAGTACCTTCATCGTATTCACGAAATAGTCTGTGAAATTAATGACGGTTGTCTGCTGGAAGTCGAAATTACAATTGGTGGTGCTAAGGCAAAATCTGCTCCTGCTCCAAAACCAAAGATGCCCAAGCTACCCGTTAAAAAACCAGTTTCTTTGAAAACGTCTTCTACTAATAGAAAGCCGTCTTTTGCTATGGACCTAGAACCTGCAGAAGAAGAGCCAGAAGATGCACCTATGCAAGGGTCACTGGATATAGAACAAGCGACTCGACCTATATCGACACCTACTCAAAGATCAGGTGCTGCTCCAACGTTTGGACCAACATCTTTAGCGAAACCTGCTGGACGACGAGAAGTACAAGTTGAAGGTGGTATTCAGCATCAAAGCTTTCTGAATAAAACATTTACCTTTGATACCTTTGTTGAAGGTAAGTCGAATCAGTTAGCGCATGCGGCGGCTCAACAAGTCGCTGAAAATGCAGGTGGTTCTTATAACCCACTCTTTATATATGGTGGTGTTGGTTTAGGTAAAACTCACTTAATGCATGCCGTGGGCAATCACTTACAGCAAAAAGATAGCAACGCTCAGGTCCTGTACGTTCACTCAGAACGTTTTGTGCAAGACATGGTGAAAGCGTTACAATTGAATGCGATTAACGAGTTTAAGCGTTTCTACCGTAGTCTCGATGCCTTATTAATTGATGATATTCAGTTCTTTGCGGGTAAAGAACGTTCGCAAGAAGAATTCTTTCATACCTTTAATGCGCTATTAGAAGGTGGTCAGCAAATGATTCTGACCTGTGATCGCTATCCGCGTGAGATCAATGGTCTTGAAGAACGCTTGAAGAGTCGCTTTGGTTGGGGATTAACGGTTGCTGTTGAACCGCCTGAGCTAGAAACTCGAGTTGCCATTTTATTAAAGAAAGCCGCTCAAGCAAATGTTCACCTGCCTGATGATGCTGCTTTCTTTATTGCGCAGAAAATTCGATCAAACGTACGTGAGCTAGAAGGTGCGTTGAAGCGAGTAATTGCGAATTCGCACTTCACGGGTAGTGAAATTACCCTACCCTTTATTAAAGAATCTTTGAAAGATTTACTGGCCTTGCAAGATAGACAGGTTAGTATTGATAATATTCAGAGAATTGTTGCAGAATACTATAAACTTAAGCTTTCGGATCTCTTATCCAAACGTCGTACCCGCTCTATTGCGCGTCCACGTCAGATAGCGATGGCATTAAGTAAAGAGTTAACCAACCATAGCCTTCCAGAAATTGGTGAAGCCTTTGGTGGACGTGACCATACGACGGTATTACATGGCTGTCGTAAGGTAAAAGAATTAAAAGAAACAATGGCGGACATTAGGGAAGATTATAAAAACCTAATGCGCTCACTAACAACCTAGATGGGTAGAGTGAAGAAACATGAAGTTCGTAATTTCTAGGGAAGCACTACTGCGCCCATTACAGCTTGTCGCTGGTGTTGTTGAAAAACGCCAAACCTTGCCAGTACTTTCAAATGTCTTATTAGATGTTAAAGGTCAGCAATTATCACTAACTGGTACCGACCTTGAGGTTGAACTGGTTGCTCGTGTAACTTTGGAAGAAGTTACTCTTGAGGGTGAAATTACTGTTCCTGGTAAGAAGTTAATGGACATTGTACGTTCATTACCAGACGGATCTATGATTGAGTTTGAACAAGACGAACAGCGTATTAACGTACGTTCTGGCCGTTCTCGTTTCACTTTATCTAGCCTGCCAGCGACTGAATTCCCTAATATCGAAGATATTGAAGGTGAACAGCCGTTTACTGTTGAACAAGCTAAGCTACGCCGTGTTATCGATCGCGTTGCTTTTGCTATGGCTCAGCAAGACGTGCGTTATTATTTAAACGGCATGTTGCTAGAAGTGAATGCTTCTTCGCTACGTTCAGTTGCGACTGACGGCCACCGTTTAGCGACGTGTATCGTTGAAGCGAGCGGTCCTGAAACTCAGTTGCAGTTAATCGTTCCACGTAAAGGTATTTTGGAACTGAGCAAACTGCTAACCGAGCCTGAAGACAGCGTGACGCTTTTCTTAAGCCCGAATCACATTCGTGCTGAAACGGGTGATTTTGTTTTCACTTCTAAATTAGTCGATGGTAAATTCCCAGACTATGGCCGTGTAATTCCGAAAAACGGAAATAAGGTTATCTTGGCTGATCGTCAAGAATTACGTCAGGTATTCCAGCGCACAGCGATTCTTTCTAACGAAAAGTACCGTGGTGTACGCGTTATTCTTAATTCTGGTAGCTTACAAGTTTTTGCTAACAACCCAGAGCAAGAAGAAGCAGAAGAATCGATTGCAGTAGATTACGAAGGTGAGAGCTTAGAAGTAGGCTTTAACGTAAGTTATCTGCAGGACGTTTTGGGTGTGATTGATAGCGACCAAGCTAAAATTACCCTTTCTGATGCTAATAGCAGTGCGTTATTAGAAGAGCCTGAAAATAGCGATGCGTTATATGTCGTTATGCCAATGCGTTTGTAGCTCCTAGTTTTATTAAGCTGGCTTATTTATGCCAATAAAACGTCTACAAATCAGCGGTGTACGTAACTTACAATCGCTTTCATTAACCCCCGCTCTGGGGGTTAATTTTATCTACGGTGAAAATGGCAGTGGTAAAAGCAGTTTGCTTGAAGCCCTGTATATACTTGCTAGTGGAAAATCTTTCCGACATCACTTATTAAAACCTGTCATCCAGCATGAAATGGATGAGTGCATTTTATTTTCTGAAATTGAAGATAACCGTTTGGGCACCGCTCGCTTAGGTGTTCAGCGTGGGCGTAATGGTGATAAAGTACTGAAGCTTAACGGTGAAGTTCTTCACTCTCAGGCAGAAGCTTCTTCTTGGTTACCTCTACAAATAATAGAACCCAATACCTTTAAGTTACTTTCAGGCTCTCCTCAAGAACGACGTCAATTTATTGATTGGGGTGTGTTCCACGTGGAACATTCATTCCTAGATCAATGGCGAGAGTTCAAAAAGTTACTGCAACAGCGTAATGCTGTATTAAAGAAGCAAGAACCCGATTGGTTAGATGTGTGGGATAAAGGTTTCGTGAAAGCAGCCAATGCTGTGAACGAATCAAGAAAGGCCTATATAGAGCGCTTAGTCCCTGTATTTCAGCATACTTTAGCGCGATTAGATGCTAATCTAGACGTCCAACTTTCTTTCTATCCTGGATGGGAAAGGAAGTCGGAATTAATCGATATACTGCATAAGCAACGTGAGCGAGATTTGCAGATTGGGCATACTCAATCTGGGCCACAACGCGCTGAATTACGCATTAAAGTCGATGGGATGAATGCTGCTGATATCTTATCCCGTGGACAGCAAAAAGCCGTTGTAGCGACGCTTAAGCTTTCTCAGGGTGTATTGTTTCAGCAAGAGACAGAACGCAGTACAATCTACTTGGTAGATGACTTAGCGTCTGAATTAGATGAAAAGCATCGTTTTGCTTTATGTCAGCTGTTAGAAGATTTAAAATGCCAAGTATTCATTACCAGTATTGAACACAACAGCATTAGTGATCAATGGAAGCCTGAAGGCTGTAAAATGTTCCACGTGGAACAAGGCCATGTCAGCGACAAAACGCCGACATCCTGATGAGTGTATGAATATCAGATAAAAGCATAATAAATCTGGTTTTCATAATAAATAGGCAGAAGACGTAGTGAGCATCCAATAAGCAAACTTATTGAATGTTTATTAGCAAAACCATAATTGTTTGAGAATAGACAAGGTTTAAGATTCATTATTGGGTAGTTGTGTAGCAAATATGAGAGGCAGGGATTGCCGAACCTAAGGCTACAGGGAAGTATTCACGCCGTTTTGTGGAATAACCTACCCAGTCATTAATCGATTATAAAACCAAAATGTTTCAGTAATAATAGAAAAAACGAATTCGAAATTTTACGCGATCCAGTGCGACGGCACTGAGTGCGAGTTATCTCATTAGGGGACACAATATGAGTGAAGAACAAGCTTACGACTCATCGAGTATTAAGGTTTTAAAAGGCCTTGATGCAGTACGTAAACGCCCAGGCATGTATATCGGCGATACGGATGACGGTACAGGCTTACACCACATGGTATTCGAAGTAGTCGATAACTCAATCGATGAAGCCTTAGCAGGCCACTGCGATACTATTGATGTTGTGATTCACCTAGATAACTCGATCTCTGTTTCTGATAACGGTCGTGGTATTCCTACCGAGGTACACGAAGAAGAAGGTGTATCTGCAGCCGAAGTTATCATGACGGTACTTCACGCTGGCGGTAAGTTCGATGATAACTCGTATAAAGTATCTGGCGGACTACACGGTGTAGGTATCTCAGTAGTAAACGCCCTGTCGGAAAAGGTTAAATTAACCATCCGCCGCGAAGGCAAAATCTACGAGCAAGAATATACCCATGGTGTTCCAGACTACCCTCTTAAAGAAGTAGGTACCTCTGAAACGACTGGTACAATGGTAACGTTTAAACCGAGTGATAAAACATTCACCCAAACGACTTACCACTATGATCAGCTAGCTAAGCGATTACGCGAGCTTTCCTTCTTGAACTCAGGTGTGAAAATTCACTTGAAAGATGATCGCAGCGATCGTGAAGATATATTCGCATTTGAAGGCGGCCTATCGTCTTTCGTAGATTACTTAAATACCAACAAAACTACTGTGAATGATATGTTCCACTTCAATATCATGCACGAAGGCACAGGCGTTGGTGTTGAAGTTGCGATGCAGTGGAACGATACCTACCAAGAAAACGTATTCTGTTATACCAACAACATCCCGCAGCGCGATGGCGGAACCCACATGGCGGGTTTCCGTGGTGCCTTAACACGTACCTTAAACAACTACATCGAATCTGAAGGTTTAGGTAAGAAAGAAAAAGTTTCTGCTACTGGTGATGATGCTCGTGAAGGTCTTACTGCAATCGTATCGGTTAAAGTGCCTGATCCTAAGTTCAGCTCGCAGACAAAAGATAAGCTAGTATCCTCAGAAGTAAAAACTGCCGTTGAACAAGAAATGGCCGCTAAGTTCTCAGAATACTTATTAGAACAACCGCAGCAAGCTAAGAACCTTGTTGGCAAGATGCTAGACGCAGCACGCGCGCGTGAAGCGGCCCGTAAGGCTCGTGAGATGACGCGTCGTAAAGGTGCGTTAGATATTGCAGGTCTACCCGGTAAACTGGCTGACTGCCAAGAAAAAGACCCTTCCCTTTCTGAAATATACTTAGTGGAAGGAGACTCGGCAGGCGGCAGCGCCAAACAAGGCCGAGACCGTCGTACGCAAGCAATTTTACCGCTTAAAGGTAAGATTCTTAACGTAGAGAAAGCCCGCTTCGACAAGATGCTTTCTTCTGCGGAAGTAGGCACATTAATTAAAGCATTAGGCTGTGGTATTGGCCGCGAAGAATTTGATGTTGAGAAACTTCGCTATCACTCAATCATCATCATGACCGATGCCGATGTCGATGGTGCGCACATTCGTACGCTGCTATTGACCTTCTTCTTCCGTCAGATGCCTGAAATGGTAGAACGTGGCCATATCTATATCGCTCAGCCACCGCTGTATAAGATTAAACGCGGTAAGCAAGAGCAGTATCTAAAAGACGAAGAAGCTTTGTCTGATTATCTAACGCACATTGCATTAGAAAAATCAGCACTGCACCCAAGTCCTGATGCGCCAGCGATTACTGATCATGCGTTTGAAACGCTAGTAACTAAGTATCACGATACTCAAGAAGTTATCGATCGTTCTGCTAATATTTATCCTTCATTATTGTTGGAAGCGATGTTAGAACTGCCTCGTATTACCGAAGCAGAATTGAAAGATGATGCGTTTGCTAAAGACTGGTCAGAAAAATTCCAAGCATTACTACCTGATAATGGTCGCACAGGCAGCCATTATAAAGTTGAAGTAGAAAAAGATAGCGAGCGTAATACTGCTAACTTTAAAGTTGAAATCATGGAACACGGCATTCCGCATAACTATGTTTTCAATCATGAATTCTTCATGGGAACAGGTTACAAGAAAATCGCCGATATGGGCGAAGAGCTGCAAGCTGTATTAGAAGAAGGCGCTTACCTACAGCGTGGCGAACGTGTATTGCCGATCGAAAACTTCAAAGCAACTCTAGCTTGGTTGCTTAATGAGGCCCGTAAAGGTCACTACATACAGCGTTATAAAGGACTGGGTGAGATGAACCCAGAGCAGCTTTGGGAAACTACTATGGACCCTGAAACTCGTCGTATGTTACAAGTAACGATTGAAGATGCAGTTGCCGCGGATCAGATATTCACTACCTTAATGGGTGATGAAGTTGAACCACGTCGTGCGTTTATTGAAAGTAATGCATTAAGAGTTGCGAATTTAGATTTCTAAATTTAAAAACTTTTAAAAGAAAAAATAAAACCTCAGTTGTGAAAGCAACTGGGGTTTTTTTTTGGTTAGATATTTTGAGGAAGTAATATAGGCATAACGCCTTTGTTTAATAGGGTTAATATGTCTTAGTTATTATATTTTAAATATACTGCTGAAATTTATTAAAAGATTTAAGAATAAATTATTTTTACATTCTGAATATTTTAAGAAAAGTTAACGGATTAACGAGAGAGTTAATAAGAAATGGATATTACAGCACAAGGAAAGCTATTACATGCGCAGGAAATCTTGAAGCGTTCTGGAAAAGCCGCTTAGATAAAAAAGATCCTGTTGCTCGAATAGGTTATGCACTATGGATTTCAGATACTGAAAAGCTAAAGGTTGAAATCAAAAAAGGTGATTCGGCCTTTTGGAATCATAAAGGCTTTGTTTATTGGGAATTTATGGCGAGGTCTACAGTGGTTAACTTGGCAGTAGGTTTGAATAAAGGTGGGTTTACGGGCACTTCTAAAGAAATGAGGGACCAAATAACAGAAGTGGGGAAGCGAGTAGCTTCTTATCATATTAAATTCGTTAAAGATGACTTTGTAAATAAAATAGGTGATATCCCTGGTAGATTGAGTTTAAAGCAGATGGCCGATTATCATAAAGCTGCTTTTAAAGAATTTAATATTCCTGGTCACTTTTATGGTGGAACTTGGCTAGATATTGTCCCAGATGAAATAGAATTTAAACTTTATGGTGACTTATAATTGTCATGATTGTGATACAGCTACGGGTTATGTAGGAAGTATGTAATGAAGAAGTTAATATTTATAGTTTGTTCGCTGGCTCTTTTCGGCTGTAATAAAACAGCTCAGGATATCAAGTGGCAAGGGCGCTGCTTTCCAAATGAATTTCTTTCTGAAGCAAGTTTTATTACATCAAATAACGGAGATAGTGCATTTGATAATGATATATCGAATGCACCCATTTTATCTTTTTCAGGACATTATGTGGTTAAGCAGATACCTTCTTTTAAAACGAAAGGTTTCATTTCAGAAAAAACGTAAATAAATCTTTCTCTTTCTGTGAATTTTCAACCTAAGAGAAGATTAGAAAGGCTTTCAGACTCAAATAAATTAGAAACATTTGTTGATGAGTCCAGCTTATATGTACCTAAAGAAATTGGACTTTACGACTTTCTTCTTTATACCAAAACTCAGGATGGTTACCTCTACTGGGTAGATTGCTTGGGTAATTCTGAAACATCTTATGATTGCTTTAGAACGATAGAGTTTGGTGATATGAACATTTGTTACAGTATCCACAAAAATAATATTGAAAACTATAAAGGCATAGATGATTTTATTTTTGAACATTTAAGCATGTGGCAGTGCAATTAACTCCAAGTTAACTGTTTAAGCTAGCTAACACTTATTCGGCTCACCCCATGAGCCGAATACCAACTTTAATCGGCTCACCGCCCAGAATTAAAACTTGTCACACCTGTCCTGTTCTGTAAAAACACCTGATAGAAGTCATACATTCTTCTGTTGGCTATGCTATCTTGCGCGCACTTCTCTGACTGGTCAGCTTTTGGCCCCCTACTCTTTTTTAAGAGTCCTATTTAAAGGTGTTTTATGAATGCAGTTCTAGTTGCCGTGATCTTAATGCTAGTGCTCAGTGTGGCACGACTTCATGTCATGTTATCCATGATAGTCGCCGCGTTTGTAGGTGGTTGGGTTGCGGGCATGGATGTCGATACTACGCTCAAAGCCTTTAATGCGGGTATCGGTGGCGGTGCAGGCATTGCTCTCAGTTACGCCCTACTGGGTGGCTTTGCAGTAGCAATTTCACTATCAGGTTTGCCGCATTTATTAGCCAAGAAAATCCTTGTGCGTATTGGCGGAGAAGACCGTCAACGTGACGCTGATACCTTTTGGCTACGCAATGCGTTGTTATTGGGCCTAATGTTAGTTGCCGTTAGCTCGCAAAATATCATTCCGATTCATATCGCCTTCATTCCGATTCTGGTCCCGCCACTCTTATTAGTAATGACTCGCTTACAGCTAGACCGCCGTCTTGTGGCGTGTGTGTTAACTTTTGGTCTGGTTACACCTTATATGTTTCTACCGATTGGTTTCGGTAATATCTATTTAAATGACATTTTATTAGCCAAGGTTGGCAGCGCTGGCCTAGAGACCGAAGGACTATCGGTTGTTTCTGCTATGGCCATTCCTGCCTTAGGTATGTTGCTGGGATTGTTGATTGCTGCTTTATTTACTTATCGTAAACCGCGTAGTTACGACCAGGCTACTGTCGAGAAAACTGAACATATAGACCAAGAGTTCAGTACCAAATCATTGTGGGTTGCAGGCGCTGCTATCGTATTAGCGTTTGTCGTGCAGCTGTATTTAGGCTCTATGGTATTAGGAGCAATGGCGGGCTTTTTATTATTCTCGGCGACGGGTGTTATCCGCTGGCAAGAGTCTGATGGTGTTTTAGTTGATGGTATGAAAATGATGGCATCGATTGGTTTTATTATGATCGCCGCGTCAGGTTTTTCAGAGGTATTACAAACAACAGGTCATATCGATAGCTTAGTTAATGGCGCTTCAGGTTGGTTGGGTGAAAACAAAGCACTCGCTGCATTTTTGTTATTAATAGTCGGTTTGTTACTGACTATGGGGATTGGTTCTTCCTTCTCGACCATTCCAATTATCGCGGCGATTTATGTCCCGCTGTGTATTCAGCTTGGCTTTAGCCCATTAGCGATTGTTGCTTTAGTAGGAACCGCTGGGGCATTAGGGGACGCAGGTTCACCTGCTTCTGATTCTACCTTAGGACCAACAGCAGGCTTGAACGCAGATGGTCAGCACAACCATATGCGCGATACAGTTATACCGACCTTTATTCACTTTAACTTGCCGTTATTAGCCGCAGGTTGGGTTGCGGCTATGGTGCTTTAAACAGCAAGCAGCTTACGGGTAAAATGAGCAAGGTCGGTATAAACCGGCGCTTGCTTAATTTCTGTTTCAACTTCCGTGGTGAGCATCTTTAAAAGAGTCTTCTCGCCCTTCCCAGTCATTACCAAAGCAGGCTTACAGCCCTTCGTTAAGCCTGCTTGCAGATCTCGTAATGAATCCCCAATAAACCAAGCGCCTTCTGCGCTAATGCCTAACTCAGCTTCTATCTGATCAACTAGACCAGGTAATGGTTTACGACAGTCACAGGCATCGTCAGGGCCGTGTGGGCAGTATTTAATAGTCGCTATTGTGCCACCTGCTTTCTCGACTAAAGCATTCATGCGGCCGTGCATTGCTTCAAGGTCATCAATAGAAAAGTACTCTCGCGCTAAACCACTTTGGTTGGTTGCAACTGCAATTGTGTAACCTGCTTTGCATAAGTCTGCGATCGCTTCACAGCTGCCTTCGATAGGTATCCATTCCTCTAGACTTTTTACGTAGTCGTCAGAGTCTTGGTTAATAACGCCGTCGCGATCTAGGATGATGAGTTTGTTCATAATATGGTCTTCAAATATTTTGTATTAAAATGGAGCTTATTCGTAATCACTAAATCGTGGAAAGCTAGTTGAATCTTCAATTAAAATTTGTGGTTTCAGGTTAGCAGGGCCAGTATTATGTTTTTTAAACTCCCCTTGAACGACTAACGGCAAGTTAAATTTATATTCATAATCCCTTTCTATTGGGGTATTCACAGGTTGATAAATAACTGGTGCAATATTTACATCATACTTATGTGCCTGTCCGTACTCTGCTGATATAAACACTACTTTATCACCCATAGATGCTAAGTAATATTTAGTCGTTAACTCATTATCAACTAAGGGAATGAAAGATAAGCGAATGGGAGTCAGGTAGTCATACGAGATCTTTGCTTGGGCTTGCCAAATTGGTACGGTAATATCTGGAATTTCATTTAACCACCACTCAGTGCTTGTCCAGTAGAAACTATACTTAGGATCATTTGGGCTTAAAATATAATCACTCATTTGACTTTCCGTGATAAAAAATAGGAAGCCATCATTGTTTGACCTTAACTCTGCTGGCATATCAAAATATCTAAAATTTGAACCGAGAGGAAAAACTCTGTGGTCAGAGGTAATATAGTTAATGCCACCTGGAATACTTAAGCTGCCTGAAAGATCATAGGGGTGCATATCGTATAAAAAATTTTGATCATAGATATCAACATTTCTGTATATGTTTTTCGCACTTTCTGCATATTGACGGTAATAAAACTTACAATTTGAAGAGTCTTGGCAAGTAACCCCCATGATCTCTCTGTCTATATCAGCATCAATAGCTTGTTTTTCTGTATAAATATTTCCTGGCGTAATAGATGAAAAAATATTTCTAGGGTAAGTAATATCTGTTAAACGATCCAAGTTGTAAGGTATGGCAAGTGAATGGAAACTACTCTCGGAATCATCTCCTGCTATATCGATTTTATGTGTTAATTTCTCATCACAACCTAAGTCTAGTTGGGTAAAATTATTACTATCGAGTAAATATAAATACTGCTGTTCACGAATATCACCCTCGTTATTTAATGAGGTATTAAATGGACAAGTAAGAGAAACTTCAAAGGTATTTGATTTTGGTATAAATGAAAATATATCGTTGCTGTTTGATATAGCTTGCCATTCAAGGCCTCCATATTTTATATGAAGAGACGTAGCGCTTCTAAAATTTGATAAAGTCACTGTATTATCGTGTTTTGAATTATCTTCAAACCAAAAACAACCAGAAAGAAATAGAAAGATTAGATTTAAAAATAAGCGGCTAAACATAAATATCCATATAATAAAAAGGCCTATATCAAATGATATAAGCCTTAAGTGTTACGACAACTGTAATTTTTAATTAGCCTTGCTGTAGCAAAGAAATATCCGCAATCGCAATAAACAAACCTTGTAGCTGTTTCAATAACGCTAAGCGGTTGGTTTTAACCGCTTCGTCGTCGGCCATTACCATTACGTTATCAAAGAAAGCATCTACCGCTGCGCGTAAGTCAGCAAGTGATGCTAACGCTTCTTTGTATTTAGCATCAGCTAATAACGGCTGAACCTGAGTTTGTTTAGCCGCAACTTGCTCGGCTAAAGTTTTCTCAGCATCTTCGCTTAATAATGCAGTATTGATTTCATTCGATACCGCATCACCACCGTTCTTAGCAAGAATGTTTGAAACACGCTTATTAGCAGCGGCTAATGCTTGTGCTTCGTTCATGCTTGAGAAAGCGTTAACCGCTTGTACTCGATTATTGATGTCTAATGCGTTGGTAATGCCAAGAGCTCGAACTGACTGGAATACTTCAGTAGCAATGTTCTGGTCTTTATACCAAGCGCTGAAACGGTCTAGCATGTATTCCGTTAATGTCGCCTTGGTTTCTGCCTTAGGTTCAGTTTCCCAAGTAGACTCAATCCCCCAGTCAATTAACTGACCAAGATCGATATTGATATCTTTTTCTACCAAGATACGTAGCACACCTAAAGAGGCGCGACGTAGAGCAAAAGGATCTTTCGAACCTGTTGGGATTTGACCAAGGCCAAATAAACCAACTAAGCTATCGATACGGTCTGCTAAAGCAACACAGATACCGGCTTGGGTAGTCGGCAATTCATCACCAGCAAAAGCAGGCATGTACTGTTCTTGCATCGCCGCACAAACGTCAGCATGTTCGCCATCGCCTTGGGCATAATAAGTACCTGCAATACCCTGTAGATCGGTGAATTCATAAACCATATCGGTTAATAAATCAGTCTTACAAAGTTTTGCTGCACGTTGTGCTAATGCGTTATCAGCATTAATCGCTGATGCGATTTTATCGGCTAGGCCAATAATACGATCAGTTTTAGCTTGTAGCGTACCGAGTTTATTAACCCAAAGAATTGTCGATAATTTTTCATAACGACTTTCTAACGTATTTTTACGATCGGTATCCCAGAAGAAAGCGGCATCGGCTAAACGTGGACGAATAACTTTTTCGTTACCTTCAATAACTTGTTTTGGATCTTTCGATTCAATGTTCGTTAGGGTAATGAAAATAGGCTTTAGTTTTCCATTCGCATCTTCTACGTGGAAATACTTTTGGTGTTCTTTCATTGAAGAAATTAACGCTTCACTAGGAACGCGTAAGAAATCTTCATCGAAGTTACCTGCCAGTGCAGTTGGCCATTCGTTCAAGCCAGTAACTTCGTCTAATAAATCTTCATCGATAACGGCGATGCCGCCCATTTCGATGCCTTTGGCTGCTACCTGGCCACGAATCAACTCTTTGCGTTCGTTGTAATCAACAATCACATAAGCATCACGCAGTGCTTGCTGATAATCGCTCGGTGCAGAAATTGTAATGTCTGTATTGGCGTGGAATCTATGGCCACGAGAGGTATTACTTGCCGATAAACCCAGTACTTCACCTTTAACGACTTCGGTACCAAACAACATGATTAACCACTGTACTGGGCGAACGAATTCAATGCGGCTAGAGCCCCAACGCATACGTTTAGCGATGGGCATTTTTTCGACAGATGTTTGAATAATTCCCGCTAACAACTCAGTTGTTGCTTGGCCTTCAATACGACGAGAAATTTTAAGCTTGCCGTTTTCTTCACTTAAATCTTCAACACTGGCGCCAGATTTTTTAGCAAAACCTAGAGCGGCTTTAGTTGGATTGCCATCAGCATCAAAAGCGATATTTGCAGGAGGGCCAAAAATCACTTCGTCACGATCTGCTTGTTTATCAGCTAGGTTCTTAACCACAACAGCTAAGCGACGTGGCGCTGCGTAAGAAACAACTTCAATACCATCACTTAAACCAGCTTCTTTTAAGCCAGCTTCGATGCCTGCAGTGAAGGCATCAGATAATTTTTTAAGCTGTGTTGGTGGTAGTTCTTCAGTACCGAGCTCAACTAGAAAATCTTTTGTAGTAGAAGTCATTATTTCTTCTCCCCTGCTTTAGCTTTTTTAGCGGCTTCTTTTGCTGCCTTCTTAGCGGCTTTGTCTGCTTCTGCTTTTTCAGTCGCAGCGGCAAGAGCTAGAACTTCTTTACGCAGTTCTTCAGGCGCTAGTGGGAATTCAAGAATACGACGAGACTGGAAATACGCTTCCGCAACACTACGAGCCAAGGTACGAACACGCAGGATATAACCCTGGCGCTCAGTAACCGAAATGGCATGGCGGGCATCCAGCATGTTAAATGCATGAGACGCTTTTAAAACTTTTTCATAAGCAGGTAATGCTAAACCCGTTTCAATCAAACGCGCACAATCTTTTTCGTGCTGATCAAAAGCGCTGAATAAGAAATCAACATCAGCGTGTTCAAAATTGTAGGCTGACATTTCAACTTCGTTCTGGTGGAAAACATCACCATAAGTAACGGCTTTACCGTCAGGACCATAAGTCCAAACAAGGTCATAGATAGAATCGACTTCTTGCAGGTACATGGCAATACGCTCAAGACCAATGGTAATTTCGCCAGTCACTGGATAGCACTCTAGGCCACCCACTTGTTGGAAGTAGGTGAACTGAGTCACTTCCATGCCGTTTAACCAAACTTCCCAACCTAGTCCCCAAGCGCCTAATGTTGGAGATTCCCAGTTGTCTTCTACGAAACGGATATCGTGAACCAGAGTATCAATACCTATCATCTTTAAACATTCTAAGTACTTTTCTTGAATGTCTAATGGCGAAGGCTTCATCACTACCTGAAACTGGTAATAGTGCTGTAAGCGGTTTGGATTTTCACCATAGCGGCCATCGGTAGGACGACGACATGGCTGAACATAAGCGGCATTCCATGATTCTGGGCCGATTGCGCGTAAGAAAGTCGAGGTGTGGAACGTGCCTGCCCCTACTTCTAAATCAATAGGTTGGCTAATAATACAGCCCTGCTCAGACCAGAACTCTTGCAAGGCGGCGATTAGGCCTTGAAAGGTTTTGATATTATGGCGGCTTTGTTCAGATGCTATTTCAGACACTATGCGACCTTCTATGCTAACAGCGTTAAATATGGAAATACGAAAGGCTGGGATTATAGCAGTGCAGAGTTGATGGCACTAGGATTTATACAGGGGATAAGAGTGATCTGGGCAGGAGTTTTAAGGGATAAAGAGCGTCGCTATGGCCCCCGCTTTGGAGTTGCTAATGGTTAAACTGCCTTTCTTGCCAGCCCCTTGATGGGTTTGGCAAATCATCTCGACAAACGACAACCCTAAACCAGTACCTTCAGCTTTCGTGGTATCGGTTAAGCCGTCTAGAATATCTTGTTCAAAGCCTGGGCCGTCGTCATGGACAATGATATTGAGGCTTTGGCTATCAACCTCTTTGCACAGTAATTCGACTTGTTTTGCCCCTGCTTGAGCGCTATTGGTAATTAGGGTGACTAAGGCGAGCTGAATGAGCTGCTCATTATAAATGCCCTGAGCTTCCATGCCGATACGATTCTCTATCTCTAGTTCGGGGAACTGTAGCTGACAGGTTTCTATTGCATCGCTGGCAGTATCTCTTGGCCATGCATCATCCATCGCAAATTTTTCATTATGTTCGAGTCGAAACAAGCTTACGAGCCTGAGTGTATCGGCTTTAATTTTGTTGGTTTGGCGCAGCATAGGCGCTAACTTATGTTGGTATTCTTCAGGCAGGTCTTGAATCAAATTATCTTGCTGACTACTAAGAGATTGCAGCTGATTTTTTAAATCGTGAACATAGGCTGCAACGAGTAACTCGAATTTAGAATCTATTTTCATGCTGCGGCAGCTCGACATAACCTATCGTAGGTTTTACGCAAGCGCGCATAACGAGCAAAACGTTCATCTGTTTTGCTTATTTCACCGATTCGAATTAACAGGGCACGAACATGTTGTAAAAGCTTTTTATCAGGGCTATCGCGTTCCATTAACGAAATTTTAGCTTGAATTGAATTTAATAAAACACTAATCCCTGCTTGTTCATAACGCGTTGCTTGGTCAAAGGCGATGATTGCCTCTTCTAATTCGCCACGCTCATAATGATTAACCCCTTCGTCATTCAGGCTAGTACTGTGACGTTTAAGTGCTTCACCATTCAAATCATTATCGAGACGACTGAGTTTGATTTTTTGTTTATCGGAAAGCTCTAATTCTTTTAATTCATCGATTAATACCTGGGCTTTTACTGATTGTTCACTATCAATAAAAGCTTCAGTCATTTGCAGTTTGTAATCCAATTTAGGGCAGCTAAGACTGGCTAATAGTTCTTCGGCTTCATTCGCGCTGCGTTTTGCCTCAGCTTGATTTTCCATATTGTGATGGGTTTTGCTTTCTACAATGGATGCTTCAAATAATGAATCTTCATCATCGGCAAAATCTTGTCTGAGCTCGTCTAAGGCACGAAAAGCTTCACCCGCTTTATTTTGTGTTTGGCGGTCTTTAGGATTGTTTAGCAATGTTTGTGCGGAGCGGGCAAATTGTAAATAATTTTTCACCGACTTATGACAAGAATAGCGACCCAAGCGCACAGCATATTTAAAGGCAGGCTCGGCTACGGCCATATCGTCATTCTCATAAGCAACTCGACCTAACTCCATTTGGCGTAATACCGCTTTAGGAGAAATTCTGATGGCTTTTTCTAATGCTTCTTGGGCTTCTACTGGCTTGTCTTTATCTAATAGAATACGAGCAATCCAGTCATAACATTGTACATACAGAGGGTGATCGACCAAGGCTCTATTTAATAATGCCAACGCACTATCTGCGTCGCCTAGCTTATAAATACAGATAGCTTGTCCTAGTTTCGCCCAAGCAACAGATCGTTCGTTTAGTAGTTGAGAATAAATCTTTAACCCTTGCTCATATTTCTTTTGGCGAGTTAATAGTTGGCCCAGCATGCGAGAAGCGGGTAAGCGTAAGCGCGGACTTTTTTCTAAAACTTCTAAACAGCGCTTTATGGCTAGATCGTATTTTTATAAATCAATCGCTTCGTTAGCCTGCCGTAGCTCTTCTTTTACCGTGATGATTCGAATTAGGCGTTCTTTCAACATGTTCAGGGTATAAGGTTTGGTAATGTAACCATCGGGGTCATATTCCAAAGCGCCCATCACCATATCAATAGCATTTTCACCCGTGATTACGATGAAGAGAGAGGTTGCACGGAGGCGTTCGGTAAAGCGGGCCTCTTCGAGAACCTGTTGGCCATCTTTGGTGCGGCCGAGATTGTAATCGGAGAGAACAATATCGTATTCATTTTCATGAATAAGATTCATGGCTTCGATACCATCGGTGGCAATATCAATCGCGCCACCACCTAAGATGGTGGCCATTTTTTTGAGTGAGCTGCGTGCTTCAACGAGGTCGTCGACGATTAATATTCGTCTGCCAGCTAAAGCTTTTTCCAAGTTAATCATAAGGTTGAATCGTGCATCCTATGCTAGCAGCAGGTGGCATGGGCCACCTTGAAAGGCTATATAGGTTTAAGTCTAGCAAAGCTTTTCAACTTCGCTGACCTAATTGCACAATGAGAAGAGGGTCATTCGTCCATGAAAACTGAAATTAGTTACGCCAGAATGCAGGACTGATAAGTACCAAGAAGGTGAAGATTTCTAAGCGGCCAAGCAGCATAGTAATCGACAATATCCATTTAGCGACATCACTGATATCGCCGTAATGAGCCGCTACTTCTCCAAGGCCAGGGCCAAGGTTATTTAAGCATGCACCTACCGCAGAGAACGCCGTTACGTGATCTAAACCTGTTGCCAGTAATGCGATCATCATAATCATGTAGGTCAGAATATAGACTGAGAAAAATCCCCATACCGATTCCAATACTCGATCATTCACCGGGCGTTTATTAATTTTAACGGGGATGATTGCATTGGGGTGAATAAGTCGACGAATTTCACGAATGCCTTGCTTATAAATTAATAAGATTCGGATCACCTTCATGCCGCCGCCAGTCGATCCAGCACAGCCGCCGATGAATGCCATCATGAAGAGTAAAACGGGTAAGAACACGGGCCAATTAGCAAATCCAGAGGTACCAAACCCTGTCGTAGTCGCAACCGAAATAAGCTGAAACAAGCCATGGCGGAAAGATTCAGATAACGTATAAGTTTCGGTTAACCAAAGGGCGGATACGGTTAATGCCGCGCCCCCTAATAACACCCAGCAAAGAAATTTAAACTCGGAATCTAAGAAGTAATGAACGAGTGATTTATTTTTCCAAGCATAAAAATGCAAACCAAAATTCAATACTGAAATCAGCATGAATATCATCGCAATCGCTTCGATGGTTGGGCTATTAAAATAACCTAGAGAGGCATCATGGGTGGAAAATCCACCAATAGCGACAGTAGAAAAGCTATGACCGATAGCATCAAATAGCGTCATGCCTGCAAACCAATAAGCGGCTGCGCAAGCAATAGTTAATGATAAATAAATATACCAAAGCGCTTTCGCGGTTTCTGTAATTCTAGGGGTAAGTTTAGAATCTTTTACTGGCCCTGGTGTCTCGGCGCGGAATAACTGCATACCACCAATACCTAGCATCGGCAGTACCGCAACGGCTAAAACAATAATACCCATACCGCCAAGCCACTGTAGCTGTTGGCGATACCAGAGAATAGATTTCGGTAGATCACCAAGGCCAGTAATTACTGTTGCGCCCGTTGTTGTCCAGCCAGAAAGAGATTCGAAAAATGCATCGGTATAACTGAGCCCAGGGCTTTCAGCCAAATACAGCGGTAAGCTGCCTGAGAAGGCTAATACTAACCAGAATAAAACCGTGATAACAAAACCATCACGAGTTTTTAATTCTTGTTTATGATTATGCACTGGTAACCAAGTAACTAGACCAATACCAAAAGTAATCAATAGCGCGTACAAGAAAGCGTTTAACGTGCCATCTTGATACAGCAAAGAAACTAACATAGGTGGCACAAGAGTGAAGCTGAAGATCATCATCAGCAAGCCCAGTACCCGAGCGATAACAGAGAAATGCATGCTTAGAAGAACCCTAATCCGACTTGGAACAATCTTTCAACTTCTGGAATTCGACGCTTATCAACTACGAAAAGAATAATGTGATCATCCGACTCCACCACAATGGCTTCGTGGGCAATAATTACCTCGTCACCACGAACGATGGCGCCAATCGTCGTACCTTTCGGTAAATCAATATCAGCAATGGTACGGCCAACAACTTTCGAAGTTAACTTATCACCATGGGCAATGGCTTCAATAGCTTCGGCAGCACCACGACGTAGAGAGTGAACATTCACAACATCACCGCGGCGAACATGAGTTAGCAAGCTGCCAATCGTTGTTTGCTGAGGAGAAATAGCAACATCGATAACTCCGCCTTGCACAAGGTCAACATAAGCGGCCTTGTTAATAAGAGTCATGACTTTGCGAGCACCTAAGCGTTTCGCCAGCATGGAAGACATAATATTGGTTTCGTCATCATTGGTGACGGCGCAGAAGACATCAATGTTATCAATGTTTTCTTCTTCCAATAAAGCCTGATCTGTTGCACTACCCATTAGTACAACGGTTTTGGCGAGGTTTTCGCTAAGGAATTTCGCGCGCCCTTCGCCATGCTCAATCAGCTTAAGACGGTATTTGCTTTCAAGAGTTTTCGCTAAACGGTAACCAATATTGCCGCCGCCAGCGATTAAGATTCGTTTATAAGAATCTTCCTCTCGACGCAGTTCATTCATTACTTTTTTGATGTGATTTTTAGCAGCAATAAAGAATACTTCATCATCCACTTCAATCACTGTTTCGCCCGTTGGCAAGATAGCCTGACCGCGACGATAGATGGCGGCTACTTTTGTATCTGCCGAAGGCATGTGTTCTTTTAATTTACGTAATTCTTGGCCAACTAATAGACCACCGTGATAAGCACGAACAGCAACTAACTGAACTTTTTCATCAGCGAAATCGAGAACCTGTAAAGAGCCTGGGTATTCTAATAGACGCTTAATGTAATTAGTTACCACCTGTTCGGGTGAAATAAGAACATCAATAGGAAAGGCATCAGACTTGAACAGTTCTTTTTGTTTTAGATAAGCGTTGGAGCGAATACGGCTAATTTTGGTTGGGGTGCGGAACAAGGTATAAGCAACCTGGCAAGCAACCATATTAGTTTCGTCAGAGTTAGTTACCGCAATCAACATGTCGGCATCATCAGCCCCTGCTGCACGCAAGACCTGAGGATAAGAACCCACACCGGTAATCGTTTTAATATCGATTGAATCTTGTAGCTCACGTAAGCGCTGAGAATCGGTATCGATTACAGTAATATCATTTTGTTCGTTGGCAAGGTTTTCTGCCAAGGTGCCGCCGACTTGGCCTGCACCTAATATTATTATCTTCATAATGTACTTCCTTGTACATTACCCTGACGGGCAGCCTGTGGCTGTGCAAAACTACTATCCTGTAGTTTTGTCATAACAGTACATCGATTTATAATACCCTGGCGGGCAGCCTGCGGCTGTACAAATATGATGTCCTGCATATTAGTCAAAACGATATTTTCTGTATTCAAACTAATTCTTCTTTTTTTCGAGAACTGCATAATAGAAACCATCATGGCCCTGCTCTGTCATCTCACCAGAATCTGACTCGATTGCTAGCTGCGGGAATAGCTGTCGACCTTGACCGCTGTCTACGCCCCAGCTTCTATCTTGAAGACTATAAACCTGTACGTCTTGCTGTGCATCATTTTGTGCTTGGATAAACGTATCTATTACCGCTGCGTTCTCCATCGGCATGATGGAACACGTGGCATAAACCAAACGACCACCAGGTTTTAACGTCGACCAAAGCGTATTCAATAAGCCTAGTTGTACATCCGCTAGCTGTTCAATGTCTTTTTGGCGACGTAATAATTTGATATCAGGGTGACGACGAATTACACCAATCGCGGCGCAAGGTGCGTCTAACAAAATACGGTCGAACAATTTTCCGTCCCACCAAGTATCAATGTCGTTGGCATCACAAGTGATGGTTTTAGCTGCTAGATTTAACCGTTCTAAGTTTTCTGTGACACGAACTAAACGTTTTTCTTCTAAATCGATAGCGGTGACGTTTAAATCTTCAGCGCTTTCTAGAATGTGGCAAGTTTTACCACCTGGCGCCGCACAAGCATCAAGAATATTCTCCCCTGCTTGCGGTGCTAATAATTCAGCGGCAAGTTGTGCCGCTTCATCTTGCACGCTACACCAGCCTTCTTCAAAGCCAGGTAATTCAAAAACATTCATCGCATGATCAAGATAGATACTGTGCTCAGCATGTTTACCCGCACTGGCGGGTATACCTGCTTGCTCTAGCAAAGCTAAATATTCTTCACGGCTATGATGAAGCTGATTTACTCGAATACAAAATGGAGGATGTTGATTATTCGCTTCCATTATTTCTAAGTAGTTATCAGGCCATGCTTTTTTCAATGCTTTCACCAGCCATTTCGGATGGCTATGAAGCGTCACTGGGTTATCACCAAGGGATTTTATTAACTCAACGTGCTCACGCTCATAACGGCGTAAGCAGGCATTGATAACCCCTTTGCAATACGGCTTATCTAATTTGATCGCGGCTTCGACGGTTTCATAAATGGCGGCATGAGCTGCTTTCTTTTGAATGTCTAGCTGATACAAACCAATAACTAATAGCTGGTGTAAATCTTCATCATGGTCTTGAAAAGGTTTTTGTAGCAGCATTTTTGCCAGTGCATTTAAACGGAAATACCAACGACAGCTGCCGTAGCAAAGCTCACGCAAAAATGGGATATCGTCAAAGTCGATTTTTTCTTCTGCCGCAGGTAAGCATTGGGCTAACGATTGACCATATTGGACTTGAGTCAAAACTCGAGCCGCTGTCGCTCGAATATTAACACTGGAACTGGGAGTGGACTTTCTTTGGATCGTCATAAATATTAAGCCTGGCTTGCGAACATATGCTGAGGTTGAAATACATTGGGCTGACCATTGATGAAATCACGGATCGCCATGGCTTTTTTACCGATAAGCTGAATATTTAATAAACGAATCAAACCGTTACTGGTGGCGACATCAACTCCGTCAGTACTAACACGAGCAATAGTGCCAGGTAATAGCGTGGTCGCTTCTTCGAGAGCAACTGCTTGCCAAACTTTAATGCGCTGATCACCTAATAAGGTATAAGCGCAAGGGAATGGATTAAAAGCGCGAATATTTAAATCGATGTCTTTTGCTGGCAGAGACCAATTAATCAGAGCTTCTTCTTTAGTAAGCTTATGGGCGTAATTGGCAAGAGTATCATCTTGCTTTTCAGCGATAGCTTCCCCTGCTTGCAGCAAAGTAAGGGTTTGCATTAACGCAGTGGGCCCTTTTTCTAATAAGCGGTCGTGTAGAGAACCACCCGTTTCATCGGCTTTAATATCGAGTAAAGTTTTACTCAGCATGTCACCAGTATCTAAACCAACATCCATCTGCATGATGGTGATGCCCGTTTCGGTATCGCCTACTTGAATGGCACGTTGAATAGGAGCAGCACCCCGCCAGCGTGGCAAAATAGAAGCATGCACGTTTAGGCAGCCCATTTTTGGCGCCTCTAAAACAGCTAGTGGTAATAACAAACCATAAGCAACGACGATCATAATATCGGCGTTTAACGCTTCTAATTCTTCAACCGAACCTTCTTGTTTGAAGTTCAGTGGCTGAAAAACAGCAATGTTATGCTCAAGTGCCAATTTTTTCACTGGACTAGGCTGTAATTTCTTGCCGCGCCCTGCAGGACGATCTGGTTGGCTATAAACACCAACCACATTGTGTCGACTGTCGATTAAGGCCTGTAAATGACCAGCAGCGAAATCTGGCGTACCAGCAAAAACAATATTTAGAGCGTCCATATTTTCTCTTTTAAACGACTAGGTTTTTTAGCGACGCTTGTTGCGAGCTTCAATCTTATGTTGTTTTTCAAGCTTAGACTTGATGCGGTTACGCTTCAGTGGTGATAAATAATCCACCATCAGCTTGCCTTCAAGGTGGTCTAGCTCGTGCTGGATGCAAACGGCTAATAAACCACGAGCTTCAAGCTCAAACTCTTTACCGTCGCGATCCAATGCCTTAACTAAGCAATGTTCGACTCGAGTTACGTCTTCATAGAAGCCAGGAACTGATAAGCAGCCTTCTTGCATGCTTTCTAATTCGCCTTCTAAAACCGTTACTTCAGGATTGATGAAAACCAGAGGCTCATCCTTATCTTCCGATAAATCCATGGTGACAATACGCAGGTGTACATCAACTTGAGTAGCGGCAAGGCCGATTCCTGGAGCTTCGTACATGGTTTCAAACATGTCGTCGATAACTTTTCGAAGATTATCCGTGACTTCTGTAACGGGTTTTGCAATGGTACGCAGACGCTTATCTGGGTACTCTAAAATCTCTAATATGGCCATAGATGTGATGCGCTTATAGAACTAATGGGGCTTAACTTGCTAAGATGTCATATATAGAGCTACTTTTAATTAAATAGCGTCTTCAATAATAACAAGGCAAACAAGACTGTTGGCTGATATGCCAATGATAAAGGGATTATAGGATGAGCAAAACAGTTCGTTACCTAATTACTGCATTTTTTCTAGTAGTAAGCACAATTAGCCATAGTTTAACGCTAAAACCAGACGCTCCTGAGCGTTATACGGTCAAAAAGGGCGATACGTTGTGGGGAATAGCCGAACGCTATACTGACGATGCATGGCAGTGGCCGAACATTTGGTATCAAAATAACCAAGTTAAGAACCCGCATTTGATTTTCCCTGGGGATATTATTGGTTTGACGAACATCGGTGGTGAAGTTCGTGTAACTGTTGTTTCTCGTGGCGCAGAGAGTCGTACGGTTAAAATGACCCCAACGGCACGTATCGAGCCGATTGAATCTGCGATTCCTACGATTCCGATGGATGCGGTCATGCCGTTCATCACCAGTAATCGTATTGTCGAGCGTAAAGAATTAAAGGACGCCCCTTACATAGTTTCAGCGGGTGCTGAACGCATCATGAACGGTGCCGGCGGTACTTCTTATGCGCGTGGTGATTTCGATGAAGGCTACGCCAATGCGTATGGCATTTTCCGCCCTAGTGAAGTTTATCGTGACCCTAAGACTGATGAGGTATTAGGTTTAGAAGCAATGGAAATCGGCTTAGCGAACGTTAAGAGCCAAGAAAAAGACATTATTACATTAGACTTGGTTAAAACCACTCAGCAAGTGAAAGAAGGTGATCGTTTATTAACTACTGAAAACCGCCAGTTGGTTGCGCGTTTCCAGCCGAAAGCGCCTGATGAATACGTTGATGGTTTTATTATCTCGGTTCCTGGTGGCGTTTCGCAGATTGGTCAATACAGCATGATTGTGATTAATAAAGGAATCCGTGATGGGGTTACCGAAGGTGCTGTACTGGACATTATGAAGCGTGGAGCTGTGGTACGTGATCGCACAAAAGAAGAGCACATACGCTTACCTTCAGAGAAAGCAGGTCAGTTAATGGTTTTCCGTGCTTACGAAAAACTATCGTATGCTCTCGTGGTTAAAGCTGAGCGCGCATTGAAAGTTGGCGACCAAGTACGTAGCCCTTTCTAGGGCTTTACTCGAACAAGTAAAAACATAAGGAAACAGCATGCTCAAGGATGAGGTGCTTTTCGCTTGGTGGACTCTATCAAGCACCCAAGGTATTGGCAGTATTGCGCTGAATAAAATCAGAGAGCGACTGCCAACCTGCTCTGCTCTTATTGAGTGTTCTGCTCAAGATCTTATCTCTTTTGGTTTAAAAGCTGAGCTAGCGAATAACTGGCAACAGGCGAGATCGTTATCTGAAAGCAATCACAATGAGAACAATCAAAACGAGAGCAATCAAAATCCATTTATAAGTTCTGGCTGGCAAAAAATTCAGACTTGGCTGCAGCAAGATGATTGCGGCATTTTAATGCCCGATGATGAATCATATCCTCAAGCCTTATCAGCATTGCGCGATGCGCCTATTTTCCTTTTCTATCGAGGAAATCCACAGATATTAAACCAAGCTAGCATTGCCATTGTCGGTAGCCGTAACCCAACGCACTATGGACGTGAGCAAGCATTCACTATCGCTCAGCAGCTTGTGACCTCTGATTGGCATGTGATTAGTGGATTGGCTATCGGTATTGATGGCGAGGCTCACAAAGGCGCGTTGAATGGCTCAAGTGGCATAGGCTGTGGTAAAACGATTGCTGTTTTAGGCTCGGGTTTAGAACAGATCTATCCTAAGCGACATCAAGCTCTCGCGGATCACATTGTGGCCGGTGGCGGCATTTTATTATCGGAGCATTTACCCGATATCAAAGCGTTGGCGCAGCACTTCCCTCGTCGTAATCGACTCGTCAGTGGCATGAGTTTAGGCACGTTGGTGATTGAAGCGGCGTATAAAAGCGGTTCGTTAATCACTGCTCGTTTAGCCGTAGAACAAGGCCGCGAAGTATTCGCCTTGCCAGGGGCGGTAACGAATCCGCTAAGCCGAGGCTGCCATCAGCTGATTAAAGAAGGTGCCAATTTGGTTGAAGGGGCTGCTGATATCGTCGCACTATTGAATTCAGATTTGGCCATTGATATGCGAATAGCAGCCGACGATCAACACGATATGTTTGCTGCATCGCCTGCACCAGAGTTAAAAACTCTGGAATTTAAAAATCAGCAATTAAAAACCCCTAAGCTAGAAGGCACTGCCAAAACGATTTATCAGGCTTTGGATGTAGTACCTACAGCGATTGATAGCCTAGTGAACCGTACTGGTTTAGCAGTCTCTGAAGTTGCCCAGCAATTAATTTTACTGGAACTTAAAGGTCAGGTCGCACAGGTTCCTGGTGGCTATGTGCGGTTGTAAGACTGTGTGCTTGTAAGATTGTGCAAGCCTGCTGTGCCTAATAGTCATCATCCTCTATAATCTGAGATAATCTTTAATCACAACGAGTTTATTTTGTCCGATTTATCTGCCAATTTTCATCTTCAGCAAGCCGTTATTAGCCTCAAGTCAGGTGGCGTTATTGCCTACCCAACCGAAGGCGTATGGGGCTTAGGTTGCTTGTGGACAGATGAAGCTGCAATTGCAGAAATTCTTCGCCTTAAGCAGCGGCCACTAGAGAAAGGCATGATCGTATTGTGCTCGCAACTCTCTGATATTGAACAGTTTTTGTTACCGTTAAGTGATGAACATCGCTCTCAAATAGAAGCAGAGTATCCTCACCCAGTGACTTGGATATTACCTTGCAAGCTTATCGTACCAACCTCGGTACGTGGGCAACATAGCAGCGTAGCGGTACGCTTTAGTCGGCATCCTTTGGTGCAGACATTGTGCGAAAAAGTAGGCCCTATTATTTCTACTTCTGCCAATCCAACAGGCTTAAATGCTGCCATGACAGCGCAAGAAGTACGTCATTATTTTCATGACCAGCTTAGTTATATCTTACCGGGTGAATTAGGCGGTTATTCTAAGCCTTCAGAAATTCGTACTCTGGACGGCCACAAGGTAAGATAGCCTTTTAAGACTGTCGTTATAAAACAGACCCTGTTATTTAATTTTAATTAGTTAAAAGAGCCACACGATAATGAGCCAAGACACGGCCAAGACCCAAAAAGTTACTCATATAGAAATTGAAGCCGTTAAAGGCTTCTTGCTTGATCTGCAAGATCGCATTTGCAATGCCTTGGAAGAGCAAGATGGTGGTGGCAAGTTTTTAGAAGAGACTTGGCAGCGCGAAGAAGGCGGCGGTGGCCGTAGCCGTGTTTTAGAACAAGGTGTAGTGATCGAGAAAGGCGGTGTTAATTTTTCTCATGTGATGGGTGCTGAGCTTCCTGCTTCAGCAACTGCTGCTCGTCCTGAGTTGGCTGGCCGTAGTTTCCAAGCGATGGGGGTTTCTTTAGTGATTCACCCTCGTAATCCTTATGTGCCAACCTCTCACGCTAACGTGCGTATGTTCGTGGCTGAAAAAGAAGGTGAAGAGCCAGTTTGGTGGTTTGGTGGTGGTTTTGATTTAACCCCTTTTTACGCCTTCGAAGAAGATGTAGTTTTTTGGCATCAGACCGCAAAGAATGCTTGTGAGCCTTTTGGCGCAGATGTGTATCCGAAGTATAAAAAATGGTGTGATGAATATTTCTATTTGAAGCATCGTGATGAGAATCGTGGCGTCGGCGGTTTATTCTTTGATGACTTGAATAGCTGGCATGGCGAAGTAGATTTCGACCAGTCATTTAGCTTTATGCAGGCTGTGGCAAATTCTTATATCGATGCCTATTGCCCTATTATCGCCAAGCGTAAAGATACAGAGTTTGGTGAGCGCGAGCGTAAGTTCCAGTGCTACCGTCGTGGTCGTTATGTTGAATTTAATTTGGTTTATGACCGCGGTACTATTTTTGGTCTGCAATCGAATGGTCGTACTGAATCGATTTTGATGTCGCTGCCGCCAGTGACACATTGGGATTACAACTGGAGCCCTGAAGAAGGTTCTCCAGAAGCTAAACTTTATACCGACTTTTTACCCCATAAAGATTGGGTTTAATTTGAGACGCTGTCGCTGATTATCGTCATTAGGTCTGTCTTTTTACGGCACGCTGTAAATATGTCCCTATAAGCTCAGCGAAAAGATCCCTCTTTTCGATGGCCTTAAACGACACACCTAATCCCGATACGCGAAAGCTTGTCTATATTTGAGATACACCGTCAAGGTAGCCACAGATACAATGAGCGATTTATACGCTGTGATGGGCAACCCCATCAATCATAGTAAGAGCCCGCAAATTCATAGTGCTTTTGCTGAACAAACGCAGCAAGACCTGATTTATTCAGCCATCTTAGTGCCGCTAGAAAAATTTAACCAAGAAGCGGATAACTTTTTCCGTAATGGTCGTGGCCTAAATGTGACTGTGCCGTTTAAAGAAGATGCTTGGCAGTATGCTGATACCTACTCTTCTCGTGCTTTGCGTGCGGGTGCGGTGAATACTCTAATCAAAAAAGAAGACGGTTCAATTCATGCCGACAATACTGACGGTATTGGTATGGTGCGTGATATTACTTTCAATAATGGCTGCGCAATCAAAGGCAAACGAGTACTTGTGCTCGGTGCTGGTGGTGCGGTACGCGGCATTTTAGAACCTGTATTAGAAGAGAAGCCGCTAGAAGTTGTATTGGCTAATCGTACAGTCTCTAAAGCGGAAGCTTTGGCGAAAGATTTTTCTGACATCGGCAATATTTCTGCCTGTGGTTTCGATCAAGTCGAAGGTCAGTTTGACCTTATCATTAACGGCACGTCTGCCAGTCTGAGTGGTGATTTACCGCCGATTCCTGACTCCGTAATCCATGCTCATACGACTTGTTACGACATGATGTATGGCCCGAAACCCACAGTATTTAACCAATGGGCAGCTAACTTAAATGCAGGCGCGACTCTTGATGGTTTAGGTATGTTGGTTGAGCAGGCCGCAGAATCTTTTAAGGCTTGGCGTGGTGTTCGTCCAGAATCAAGCCCGGTGATTGAAAGCATTCGCGCAAACTTATTACTGACCAAATCCGCTGACATTTCATGACCCAATAGATAGCGGCTCGTCATTGAAAAAATACCATGAGCTATTATATCAACGGTATTAATGAACTTAATATTGATACGCCTAATCTTAGTGATTAGCTATTATAGAAAACTTGGAGCATTCATCTCATGATGAGAATATTTTTATTTCTAGCAACTAACTTAGCGGTGATCGCGGTTGCTAGTATCACCCTAAGCCTACTGGGTGTCGGCAGTTATTTAGAACAGGGTAATAACCTCAATCTAAACAACCTACTAGCCTTCTGTTTAGTTTTTGGTATGGCGGGCTCGATTGTTTCTTTGCTGATCTCAAAATGGATGGCGAAGCGCAGCATGGGAGTGCAGGTTATCGACCAGCCACAAAATGCGTCCGAGCAGTGGTTGTACAGCACAGTGAAAGAACTGTCTGATAAAGCAGGCATCGGTATGCCAGAAGTTGGTATTTTCAACTCAGCGGCGCCGAATGCGTTTGCTACCGGTTGGAACAAGAATAACGCCTTGGTTGCTGTTTCGACTGGCTTGCTACAGCGCATGAATAAAGACGAAGTTGCTGCCGTGCTGGGTCACGAGATTGGTCACGTAGCCAATGGCGACATGGTAACCCTAGCCTTAATTCAAGGTGTGGTGAACGCATTCGTTATGTTCTTTGCCCGTATTATCGGCAACTTTGTTGATAAGGCCGTATTCAAAAACGAAAATGGCCCTGGTATCGCGTTTTATATCACAACGTTTATTACTGAAATTATTCTCGGTATTCTTGCATCGACCATCGTTGCTTGGTTTAGCCGCCGTCGTGAATTCCGTGCCGATGAAGCCGGTGCAGCGCTAACCAGTAATGCAGCAATGGCCAGCGCGCTAATGCGTTTGCAAGAAAGCTATGATCAGCCAAGTGAATTGAGTGGTGAATTGGTTGCTTTTGGTATTGGTGGTGAAGGTAAAATGTCTAAATTATTTGCCAGTCACCCACCGCTAGAAGAGCGAATTGCAGCGCTACAAGCAGCAGCAAGCAATAAATAGTAGCAGTAGCAGTAAACCGCTAGCGTGCATTAATAAAGGGGATGATCTGTTGGCTAATCGAATTGGCCCACAGCTCAGCCCCTTTTTCATTTGGGTGATAGCCATCAATCGACATATATTTCGCTTCTAGCGTGGCGGAGAAAGCAATAAATTCTGCTCCATTTTGCGCACAAACCTTCAGCAATCCGTCATTCAAAATACTTGCTCTATGGCCCATAACCCAGCTTAAAGGCGCAGGTAATAATGGGAAACGCTGCAGCGGAGGTACCGCGGTGAAAAAGATATGCTGGCTGCCTCTGTCTCGTAATTCTGTAATCAGACCAGCCACTTGCTCTTGCCATTTTCCACTGGGGGTCAAACCTGTGCAATCGTTTACCCCAAGGGTAATAATGCTGATATCAGGTTGTTGAGTTTCTGTTTGCTGAAGTTTTAATAACAGTTCTTTAATCTTAATGCCGTTTTGTGCCAATAGTTGCCATTCAACTGTTTGAGTGACGGCGAGTTTATCTGCGACTTGGGCTGATACTGCATACTTGATGTCTGCTATTCCTACACCCGCGGCGGGAGACTCCCCCAAATAAAGTAATTTCATTTTGTTTTTTTGCTGACTACCAAAGGATATTTTTCTTGGCCCTTTCGCCTCGGGCATACGCAGCGAATATTTCTTTAGCCACAAGCCTTGCGGCAGCGCGATAAAATAAAGCGGCGCAATAATGATATGGATAAGGTGCAATAGGATAGTTTTCATAGCAGACAGCTTAGCTGATTTTTTTATCGCTAGATCTTTTTATCGCTAGATCTTTTTATCGATAGAAGAATAGAGGCGCATCGTCTTGGTCATTATAAAAAGCAACCAACAGAATTCGAGTATCATCCCTAAGGCAAAGACAAAGTAAGTGGCTGGCTGCAGCAATACCAAAATCAGGCATAAACCACTGACAAAATGTAAGCGGAAGAGCCACTGGCCGTGTTTCTTATTAAGAAACTCATGCATGTGGGGAATGAATTGCATGGCAGAGAAATCGACCAAGCAACGTTGCTGTAGATGGGTATAACTTAAGAAAGGCAATATTTTTAATAGCATGCCTTGGATAACCGATAGCAGATAAAAATAGATAAATAGCGCTCCAATCAACAGATCTTTATCGACAAGAATATGGCTATTCCACAGAGTCTTAGGAATAAAATAAAGCAGGCTAACAAGCAATAATGACAGCGCGGCGAGCTGCCAATACCAGATACTGGTATCAGGCACTTTGCGCTTACGCTTGTTGATCACAGCCAATAAGGTTAAGGCAAATAGACCGTGACAAAGACTTAATACTGGCAAGGCGATGGTGGGATAAAGAATAAAAACCAGCAAAGAGATGAATATTCCTGCGGCTAAATACCGAGTAATCAATTTAGGAAAACTGGGGGCAACGTGAAACATTGGAATTACTTGGAAACTGACCGCGATGATCAATATTCCTGCCCAGCCGGCTAAACCCCAAAGCGCATGAATATTGGTTAGTTGCTTGCCAGTAGCTATCCAATTAGTAGCGGACCAGTCAAAACCCAAGTTGCGGGCTAATAATACGAGGCCCAGTAGCAATACCGCCAATAAGGAAAAAATAGCTAAACGAAAGCCCGTGATGGAATCCCCCTGGCTTAGTTTTTTAAACAGCACCCAGGCTAGCACCATCAGATAAAATCCTAAGCCAAGGCCTAAGAAAATAATGGCGCTATAAAGTAGCCCGTCTTTACCATAGATAAAGCTAAGCATGATACTGCCAGTGCCTAACGTCAGAGACAGGTGACTAATACTGGCGAAGAGTCTGGGTTTTGGAATACCTATACCAGCGATAACCGGCAGCAGCTGTAACAGCGCCCCGAACATCACCATGGTTAAAAAACCTAAGGTAAAGCCATGAGTTAAGGCCAGCATTAACGGATGCCAGCGGCTGAACCATAAGTCTTCCCCAGCAAAGAATACTAGGCAAGCACAGGCCAGCATAAATAATGGCGCGGTAAGAAAAAATCGAAAAGGTAAATCAATCGGCGGTAAAGCATTGAACGACAGGCCAGAGATATTCATGGTTATTGGTCTTGTTGGCGAAAAATAGAAAGCAGAAAATAATGTTCTGCTTTCTGTTCACACTGATAAGCCCAGCCCGCCGCTATCAGTTTGTCATATAGCGGGAATGGCTGACGACTATGATGAACCCGTAAACCTTCATCTTGAGGCAAGGTCGATAAGGCTGACAAAATAGCCGTCATTGGCTCGGGAGGAGCCAATTCGCGCACATCAATCTCGCTATATTTCATTTTGCTTCAGTTTTAAACGAATCGATAATCTCTTCACCTTGAGCAAGGTTCTGCGCCAGCATAGGATAAAGCATCATCTCTTCTTTCATATTGTGCTGCTGCATCATTACCATCAAGGTTTCAGATAAACCTAAGTAGCGGTCTTTGTCTTGATCATTGAGTGCAGTATCTAAGTCTTGCACCAGAGCGCGCATTTGTTGGTGCTCCATACGCATTACCTGAGTTGGGCCACCCGTCATGCCCGTCGCCTGTTCAAACGCGGGGAATAATGTGCCTTCTTCTTGCTCAAAGTGATTGGCCAACTCATCTTTGAATACCTGCCATTGCTCAGCAGCTTGGGGCCAGTTTCCTGCAGCCACTTCTGATTCAGCCGTGGTAAAAACATCATCGCATTCGCGATGTTTAGCCGTCATATAAACAGGGATTGAAGTCATCAGGGGTCCTAAAATAGCCAGTCGATAAGGCTATAGTAAAGGAACTAGGGAATGGAATTTTGATCTATATTAAGGCTTAACCTAATTGAACTTGATTACGCCCTTTCTCTTTTGCTTTATACAGCGCTTTATCAGCTCGTTCGAATACCTCAGTAGCGGTATCTTCACCAACAAACTCGCTGATACCAAAAGAGACAGTAATTTGAACAGGTTCTTTCTTGAAATTAAACGGACTGCCCTCAATTTGCTTTCTAAGTTTTTCAGCGACTATCTTGGCTTCTTGTAGCGATGTTTCTGGCATTAAAGCAACAAACTCTTCACCGCCAAAACGGGCAATAAAATCGGTATCTCTTAGGTTTATTTGCAGTGATTTAGCAATGATTTTTAATACCTTATCCCCTGCTAGATGGCCGTAGTTATCATTGATGCGTTTAAACAAATCGATATCACATACCATCAGTGAAAGCTTATTGCCGTAACGCTGCTGGCGCTGCACTTCCTGTTCTAAGCGTTGGTCATAAGCTTCTCTATTTGGCAGGCCAGTCAGGGCATCGTGCATGGCTTTTCTACGCTGCTCTTCAATAGCATGTTGGGCCACTTCCGCTAGCTTTTCCATTTCATTGAGCTTATTTTGCATATCTGCCAGTTGGTTTGTTAGCTCGGTCTCGCGGCTATTTTCTTCTAAACGGTATTCCTGCATGGCGCTCATAATCAGGCCTAAATGCTGACTGATGCTATTGCCAAGTTCACCGAGATCGTTTTTGTTATTGAGGATGGAGCGTACCTCGTCGACCTCATCTTCTAAAATTGACTCAAAGGCATCACGAGCTTTACCTCGGTCTAGTTGGCCCTGAGAAGCATCGTTAACCAATTTTTGAATAGTGTCTAAGCGTTGATCAAGACTCTGTAAAAACTGCTCAAACTCTTCTTGGCCATCCCCAAGCGCATCGATAACAAGATTGGCTACCTGTTCTAATAATGGCACCAGCTCGTACCAGTTTAGCTTGTCGATTAACTTCTTTTTAAGTGAGTCTAAGCGTTGCTGAAAACGCTCAGGAATAACCAACTGTTGTAATAAACGCGATAACATCGTGCTTATTTCTTGTTCTATATGATCGTAACCTGGCTGCGTGTGAGTTGCTGCTTGAGCAGTTGATTGAGTCGGAGCCATTGGCTGGCTAGAAATTATTGATTGGCTGGCCTCAGAAATAGAGTCGTTCTGAGGGATAGCATCATCACGCTGGAATAAGCGACTAAAGAAACCGCCAGTCTTTTCATTATTGTCATCGGCCTGTTCAGCCATATCATGGCTTTCAGCAGTCGCTGCATCAGACATAGAAGCAATAATATTAGCCCAAGCATGTAGCTGACTGGCATGACCCGTCCAGGTTTTTAGTGCGTCTTTTGTTTGCTTACGCACTTGGCCTATTTGTTTCTTCTGCTGGTCATCACAAGGCATTAATAATAACTTTTTAGCCGCTTTCTGAATCTCATCTAACAGTAAGTCAGCTTTGATCTTCCACTGCTGCTCAAAGCGGTTCACCTCGACTTGCAGTGTTTGCAGAATGTTCTCTAAGCCCTTGTTATTATTTTTCGGTTTAATGCTATCTCTGAGTTTGGCGAGTGGCGCATCAATGTTTTCCGCTTGTCCTTCAGCTAATAGCGAAACCATTACCAGTGCGCGGCACATTTGGTCACGGCTAGTCTCACTACTCTTTTCTAATAGCTCGTGGCGCTCGATTAAATCTAAGTATTTATCTCGCCATTTATTAATGCTTTTTTGTGACTTATCGCCTTGCTGCGACATAGGGGGAATACCGCTATAACAGTTGTTTATTTCAGTATAGAAAAGCTCAGGCAAAGCGTAGGAAAATTTTAATTACAGAGCTCGTAACTATTCAGCAAGTTTCACAAATTGATCCATGACTGGGTATTTGTTCCACAAACACCCACTAATGGGTCTTATTCTGTCTAACGTTGATTCATCTGAATAGTTACCAGAACTCTTTAATTACAGAACAATGCCAGCAGGCAGCTCAATTTGCATGGCGATGGGCAGATGATCGGATATTGGCGTATCGAGTACTGCGACCTTATTGATATTTAGGCTCTCGCTGACCAGAATATGATCCAAGCCACGCTGGGGCTGCCAGCTAGGGAAAGTATGCAATAACGGGTCGGCAGATTGAAAGTTGATATCCGCTAAGGGGGTTTTGGTCAGCAGGTGCTCAGCATGATTATTCAAATCACCCATAATCACCACATGACGGGCATCAGCGACGAGATCGTGAATATAACCTAATTGCGCGGCTTGGGTTTTTTCCCCTAACGCGAGGTGCAAAACGATAATAACAAGCGGATCGGTAGTGCCTAGACGCATCACCATTGCGCCTCTCCCAGGTAATAAACCAGGCAGTTTATGATATTCGACCTGACTAGGTTCTAAGCGAGAAAGCAGACCGTTGCTGTGTTTAGCAATGGGTTTAATGTCACGGTTAGTTTGCTGATACCAATGAGGAAATTTTGCTTGCTGGGCGAGATGTTCAACTTGATTGACGAAATCACTACGCCAACTGCCGCCATCAGCCTCTTGTAACGCTGCTATATCGAAATGTTGCAGGATATCGGCAATACGGTTAAGAGTGGGCGTTCTTTGCTTGTGTGGCCACAGATGCTGCCAGCTACGGGTAAGATAATGATGATAGCCTGCGGTCTGAATTCCCACCTGAATATTAAAACTGATCAGGTTGAGGAAGTTGTCGGCTTGCGCAGTAGGAGGCAAGCCGTCAAGGAAATCAGATAAGCTGACTACATGTTTGTTCATGACAAACTATTTGCGCTCTTTTTCAATCAGGTAATCAACAACTTTAAAGATATTGCCTTGGCCGCCAGCAGAACCTGCATCGACAAGGTATTTACCGTTAACAACAATTGCTGGTACACCGCTAACTTGATAAGCACGAATGCGCTTGTCAGCTTGCTTCATACGGCTCTTAACCGTGAAAGAGTTATACGCTTTATTGAAATCTTCTTCGCTTACGCCGTAATCAGCAAAAAACTTCTGCTGTTCAGATTTACGCTGTAGACGCTCGCCTTTAAGGTGGATAGCTTTGAACGTATCTCCATGGGTTTGCTCAGTAATACCTAAAACTTCAGTCATGTAATACATCTGCGCGTGAATCACCCAAGATTTACCGAACATCGCAGGTACACGGCTAAATTCAACATCAGCAGGTAACTTTGAAGACCAGCTTTCAACGTGCTCTTCTAGTGAGAAACAGTGACCACAGCCATACCAAAATAACTCTTCAACATGAACCTTACCGTTAGCGGGTACTGCTTGAGGTTGAGCGATTACTTTATAAGCTTTGCTCATATCAGTAATCGGGGCTTCTGAGTGGTCGTGGCCATCTCCAGCAAAAGAGCTAAAGCTAGCGAAAAGAATGGCTGCACTTGCGACGATGCGTCCTAACATTTGAATCTCCAAAACGGTATTTTAATTTGTATTTATAACGGATATTGAGTGGGATTGTGGCACAAAGGTTCCGTCATCGGTAGGTATTCAGGGCAATAAAAAAGCGGCCGAAGCCGCTTTTTACACTCTATGACACTAATCTCTTAAATAAGAGAGCTTCCAAGAAGAGAAGCGGTCAAAAGTGGGTAGGTTATTTCAAACCTTGGATATAGCTAGAAACTGCTTTGATTTCATCCATGTGCATGCGAGAAGCGATATCACGCATTACACTGCTAGCATCGTTAGTACGCTTAGCGTTGTAGAAATCTTTCAATTGCTTCTCAGTATACGCGGCATGTTGGCCCGCTACACGAGGGAAGCCAGCAGCTGACATGCCTTTACCGTCTGCGCCGTGGCAAGCGATACAAGCAGGAACACCTGTTGCTTCGTTACCACCTAAAAAGATGCTCTTACCTGCTTCAACAAGAGCAGGATCAGCAGCACCGCCGCCAGCAGTTTGGCTAGCATAGAAAGCTGCAATGTCAGCAATATCAGTTTCGCTTAAACCCATAACGAAACCTAGCATTTCTGGAACCTGACGGTCACCATTCTTAATCTCAGTGATTTGCTTCACTAAATAACGCTCGCCTTGGCCAGCAATTTTAGGGAAGTTAGGGGCTAAGCTATTACCGTCAGCGCCGTGGCAGGCACCACAAGTGGCTGCTTTGGTTTTTCCTGCAACCGCGTCGCCTGCTTGTGCAGTAGACATAAGGCCAACAGAAAGGATTATGCTAATCAGTACTTTTTTCATCGTCAGGTCCAGTTATTATAAAATTTTAATTATTGGCTTTTAGCCATGTGCTTGATTAATGCTTTGTACTGGTCGTCAGTACAGTCATTACACAAGCCTTTTGGTGGCATAGCGCCTTTACCATTGTTAACACTAGCAACCATCTTATCCATACCAGTTTCGATACGAGGAGCCCAAGCAGCAGCATCGAAGGCTTTTGGAGCACCAGCAACACCCATGCCGTGGCATATGCTACAAGTTTGCTTGTACTTAGCGTCAACATCGAAAGCGCTGGCGTTAAAACTAGTTGCTGCTGCAATCATTGTTGCAAGAAACGCGATTTTTTTCATAAGAGATTTTCCCTTTGGGAGCTAATTAAAAATGCACGGCTTTGAAACACCCGACTATGATACAATTCATTGTCGGATTACAAAAGCCGATGATTATATACCATTAATTTCCTAACGGTCATTACGTTTACCTTATGTTAAATGCACAAACATTGATTTATACCAAGACTCGGTTCATGCAAAGCGCCGCAAAGTTCACTCAGTGCCCTCAATGGGACGGTGTCGAGATCGCCTTTGCAGGCCGCTCCAACGCTGGTAAATCGAGTGCTCTTAACGCCCTAACTGAGCAAACTAAACTAGCACGAACCAGTAAAACACCCGGTCGTACGCAGTTAATTAACTTTTTCCAAGTTGATGATACTCCTTACAGACTAGTGGATTTGCCTGGTTATGGCTTTGCAAAAGTGCCAAAAGCGATAAAAATCGAGTGGCAGAAGCAATTAGGTGCTTATTTAGATAAGCGAGATTGCCTGCGCGGCTTGGTTTTAGTGATGGATATCCGTCACCCGATGACTGAATACGATCAAACTATGGTCGATTGGGCACACGAATCGAATATGCCGCTGCATATTTTATTGACCAAAGCCGACAAGCTTAAGCGCGGCCCTGCTTCTGCAACCATGTTGCAAGTACGTAAAGCCGTTTCCAATATGGGCGACTTGGCGACTGTACAGATGTTTTCATCAATGAAAGGTGATGGCGTTAAAGAATTGCGTAAGCATCTGACCAAGTGGTTTATGGACAATACCGAGTTTGGTGAAGAAGGCGAAGATGAAGGCGAACAGTTTATTGAAGGTAATGAACCGCCAGCTTAACTCTTTCAAAATGAAATAGTGCTCGAGATTTAATGATGCCGCTAACCGACCTGCCCATGGCTTTATTCACCTCTGAAGACGGCCAAGTTCGTCTTCAGTTAAAACTAATGGATGAAAGTCTTTGGCTTACTCAACGTCAACTAGCTGATCTGTATGAAAAGTCCCCTAAAACCATCAGCGAACATATTAATAATATTTACACTGATGGCGAGCTAGAGCCAGATTCAACTATCCGGAAATTCCGGACAGTTGCCCGCGAAGGCATGAGGGACGTAGAAAGATTACTCGATCATTATAATTTAGAGACTGTTTTAGCAGTAGGTTATCGCGTCCGTTCTAGCCGTGGTACACAGTTCCGTCAGTGGGCCACTCAGGTATTAAAAGAATACCTGATTAAAGGCTTTGCCATGGATGATGAGCGCTTAAAAGATCCTAGTCGTGATTTGGTTGCAGACTACTTTGATGAGCTGCTCGAACGTATTCGTGACATTCGCGCATCCGAGCGTCGCTTCTATCAGAAAATTACCGATATTTATGCTACTGCCAGCGACTACAATGCCAAAGCGCCTGTCAGTCAGCAGTTCTTTTCCTCAGTACAAAACAAACTTCATTGGGCCATTCATGGCCATACCGCTGCAGAGCTAGTAGCCGAGCGTGCCGATAGCAATAAACCTAATATGGGTCTCACTAGCTGGAAAGGGACTCGAGTAACCAAAGCGGATACTTCAGTAGCGAAAAACTACTTAAACCAAGATGAGCTTAAAAGTCTAAATCGCATTGTCACCATGTATTTGGACTATGCCGAAAGCCAAGCCGAGAAGCGTCAATCGACAACCATGCAAGAATGGGCTGGCAAGTTAGAAGCTTTCTTAGAGTTTAATGATCATGAAGTATTAGCAGATGCTGGTAGGGTCTCTCATGATATTGCGAAGCAGCTCGCGGAAGCGGAATATCAGAAGTTTGCTGAACAGCGTCAAATAGACAGTGCTAAAACGGTTAGTGATTTTGATGCGCTGGTGGATAAAGCGAAAGAGCTGCCAAAGAAATAGCTAGTAGATCTTTATTACTAATATCGATTAGTAAAACTCTGTAATTGAAACTCAAACTCCAGACAAAAAAGAGCCCGATTGATAATTGGGGGATCAATCGGGCTAGGCTTCGGATCTTTGGGGAATCACCGAAGAAACAGGTACGTTACGGCTAATCTAAAAATTAGGCTTAACGTTAAAACTAATGGAGAGTTTGGAAGCACCATGATTGCTTACCTAAGCTAACTATAGACTGCTTTTCTAAAAGAGTTACCACTTCGGCCAACTTTTTCTTCAATAGTTCATGACATCTTCGTATTAAAAAGAACAGTTCAATTAGCTCACTCTATTGAACTGTTCTTTAGTAAACGCCAGTATGATCTCTAGTGCGCTTCGCCCCAGTTTTTACCTGAATCGACTTCTACGATTAGTGGCACAGCCAATTCGGCCGCATCTTCCATAATCTCTTTTAACTTGGCTTTGAACGCTTCTAGTTGTTCGGTTTTTACTTCTAGTACCAATTCATCGTGTACTTGCATGATCATTTTCGCATCAAACTCTTGCGTCGCTAACCAAGCGTCCACCTTGATCATCGCTTTCTTGATGATATCCGCAGCGGTACCCTGCATTGGCGCATTAATCGCTGTACGCTCGGCGTGCTGGCGACGAGGAGCATTTTTCGCATTGATATCAGGCAGATATAAACGACGGCCAAAGATGGTTTCAACATAACCAATATCCGCTGCATCAGCGCGAGTATTGTCCATGTAGGATTTCACTCCAGGATAACGCTCGAAGTATAAATCTACGTATTCCTGGGCTTGGCCACGACCTATGCCTAATTGCTTGGCTAGACCAAATGCCGACATGCCGTAGATCAAACCGAAGTTAATCGCCTTGGCGCTGCGACGCATGTTCGGTTCAACGTTTTCAATGGTCACGCCAAAGACTTCCGCAGCCGTTGCCGTGTGTACATCAATACCATTAGCGAAGGCGGTTAATAAACCTGCGTCATTAGAAAGATGCGCCATGATGCGCAATTCGATCTGGCTATAATCCGCCGCGACCATGGTATAGCCTTCCGGTGCGATAAAGGCATCACGAATGCGACGGCCTTCTTCACTCTTAATAGGAATATTCTGTAAATTCGGCTCAGTGGAAGATAAGCGTCCTGTTACTGCGGTGGCTTGGTGATACGAGGTATGAACTCGGCCAGTACGCTGGCAAATCATTAGCGGCAGCTTATCGGTATAAGTCGATTTCAGTTTACTTAGGCTACGGTTTTCCAAAATCAATTTTGGTAGCTCGTAGTCTTCGGCTAACTGAATAAGCACTTCTTCTGCGGTAGAAGGCGCGCCTTTTGGCGTTTTCTTCACCACGGGCAACTCAAGTTTTTCGAACAAAATTTCTGCTAATTGCTTTGGCGAGCCAAGGTTGAATACCTGCCCTGCCACATCGTGAGCTTGCTGTTCTAACGCTGCTAAACGAATAGAAAGCTGAGCGCTTTGCTCGTGCAGAATATCGGCATCGATTAGCGCGCCGTTGGCTTCAATTTTAGTCAGCACATCGACCAGCGGTAACTCGATAGTCTCGAATACAGATTTTAAGTTTTCTTTACCACTGACATTCAGCTGCGCCCAAAGTGTTTGGTGCAAGCGTAAGGTGATGTCGGCATCTTCAGCAGCGTAAGGGCCAGCGATTTCAATTTCGACTTTATCGAAAGTGATTTGCTTAGCGCCTTTGCCGGCGACTTCTTCAAACTTAATGGTTTTAGTATTCAAATAATACTTGGCTAGGCTATCCATATCGTGACGGCTAGCAACGGAGTTGAGCACATAGGATTCCAGCATGGTATCGAACTGAATGCCTTTTAACTCAATGCCATAGTTAGCTAATACGTGGGCATCGTATTTCAGGTGCTGGCCAACTTTCTTGCTATCGGCATCTTCTAATAACGGTTTGAACTGAGCCAAGACCGCAGCGCGATCTAGCTGAACAGGCGCATCTTCTAGCAGCGTATCTGGTCCAGTGTGCGCTAACGGAACATAAGCGGCTTTGCCCGCTTCTACCGAGAAAGATAAACCAACAATTTCCGCATCCATGTAATTCAAGGAGGTGGTTTCAGTATCGAAGGCGAATAGCTCAGCCTTACTTAGTTTTTCAAACCACTCATCTAACTGCGCTTGGTCGAAAATAGTCTGGTAATCGGTATCCAGGATTTCAGCTGGTGGAGCAATCTCTTCTGAAGATTCATCGGCACCACCACCTGCAGCAGATTTAGAAACGCCCGCTTTCTCGACGACCTTGCCGCCCAGCTCGGTGACCCAAGTTTTAAATTCGAACTCATTGAACGCAGCCAATAGCGCGTCTTTATCCACTGGCTTAGTCTCGATTTCAGTCAGCGAATGCTCTAGTTCTACATCCAATTTAATCGTCGCCAGCTCGTAGGAAAGCGGTAAAAATTCTAACGCCGCACGTAGGTTCTCTCCAATCTTACCTTTTACTGCATCGGCATTATCCATTACGCCCTGCATGGTTTCATAGGCCGTTAGCCACTTAACCGCCGTTTTAGGGCCACACTTCTCAACACCAGGAATGTTATCAACCTTATCGCCCATCAAAGATAGGTAATCGATAATCTGGTCTGGGCGTACGCCGAATTTCTCGACCACACCTTCAACATCCATAAACGTATCGGTCATGGTATTGATCAAGCTAACGTGTTCGTTAACCAGCTGCGCCATGTCTTTATCGCCAGTAGAAATAATCACATCACGCTTAGCGGTAGTCGCCTGATCAGCGAGGGTACCAATTACATCGTCGGCTTCAACCCCGTCGATTACTAATAGCGGTAAACCCATGGCTTTAATAATGTCGTGAATCGGCTGAATCTGAACGCGCAGCTCATCTGGCATCGATGGACGGTTGGCTTTGTATTCTGGGTACATGTCGTTGCGGAAAGTCTTACCCTTGGCATCAAAGATGACGATAATCTGAGATTCTGGATACCCTTTCTGCAAGCTGCGCATCATGTTGATCACGCCACGGATAGCTCCAGTCGGGTGGCCATCAGAGTTAGTAAGAGGTGGCATGGCGTGGTAAGCGCGAAATAAATAAGAGGAACCATCAACCAAAATAGCGGGTGCAGACATAAACGAATCCATAGCTGTCTTTACTTTCTAAAAGCACAATGAAAGGAGTACAATGAGAGCAGAGACAGTTTTAAAGTTTGATTTAATATTTGAATGGAGCATAGCTTACCATGATGCGTTCCCTACTGGTGGCTTTCACCTGTGCTTTTGCACTAATCAGTACCCCCATATTTACCATGACAGCAGTCGCTGACGACACGGCTGAAGATATTGTTATTCGCAATGATGGTGATAAAACCTTTTATGAGTATCGTCGCGGCGGTCAAATTGTCGAGATCAAGGTCGTGCCAAAATACGGTAAGCCGTATTATCTAACACCTGCTGATGTGAAAAATGAGGAAACAGGTTCTTATATTCAATCTGATGCTCCTGAAATATCTGCCCCTACTTGGTTCATCTTTCGCTGGTAATTCAGTGATTACTTTATTTTTTGGCAATGATTTAGAAATGAATCGTTGCCACCCTTGTACCTAATTAAGTTCAAATCTCATGTCTGTTTATACACATCTTTCTGCTAGTGAAGTCGCTGCTTACCTTAGCCAATTTTCTTTAGGCGATTACCATAGTCACCAAGGCATTAGCGCGGGTGTAGAGAATACGAATTTCTTTGTTGAAGCTATCTTAGATGGCACTCAGCATAAATATGTACTCACAATTTTTGAGCATCATAATTCTGCGCAGGTAGAAAACTTTATTAAAATTGGCCGTCACCTGGCCGATAAAGATGTCCCTGTTCCAGGGCCAATTGCGGATACATCGGGTGTTTACCTACACGCGTTAAAAGATAAACCCGCAATTCTTTGCCCGTGTTTACCGGGCAGTCATCCAGAACAACTCAATCTTCAGCACTGTATTCAAATTGGCGTGGCCTTGGCGCGCTTCCATTTGGCGGGCAAGGGGCTTGAAGGTTTAGAAGAAAATAATCGCGGTTTGCAGTGGTGGCCAGAAGTCGGCCGTGAACTGATACAGGCCAGCATGGTTACTGATCTTTTAGATACTGAGCAGCAGCAAGTATTGATTGATGAGGTTGAATTTCAAGAGTCGAATACCGAGCTTTGGTATGAGCTTCCTCGCGGTTTAATTCATGGTGATTTATTTCACGATAATGCGCTATTCGAACGCACAGAAGATGGCCATGATGAGCTGGGTGCGATTCTAGATATTTATAATTCTTGCCAAGATGCTTGGTTATTTGATCTAGCGATTGTCGCCAACGATTGGTGTACAAACCGTGTTGGAGATTGGCAGCCTGACTTCTTGCCTGCCTTGTTTGCTGGTTATCAATCAGTGCGTGAGTTAACGCCGCTTGAGCAGCAATCTTGGGGCTTATGTTTACGCGGAGCGTCTTTGCGCTTTTGGTTGAGTCGCTTAGTGACTCAGCAGCATCAAGCGGCAGTAGTCGCGAAAGATCCTATGGCGGCTTTGGTGACTACCGAGAAAGACCCAATGGAGTACTTTCTGAAGCTCGTTCGTCATCGCGACACAGAGTATTAAATTTTTTATAAAATCTGCCTATAAATCCCGTCTATAAATTATGCGTGTACATCAAAAATACACGCTGCTCATCTGAAAAGCTGTCGTCACTGGAAAAGAAATTGGCATAGCGCAGTATAACGCTATCGTGACGGCTTAGTTTTAATACGAAGTCTATATCCAGCTCTTCCCCCAGTTTTGAATCACTGTCATCGGCATAAAAGGCATGGTAACGGCTATCTATCTTTATAGGATTTTTTCGCCAGATGTATTGTAAGGAATAATCACGCAGTCCAGATGTTGGCGTGGTTAAAAACTTATCGGCCCAACCATTTTTATCCTGTAGTGATGCCAAAGGGGTAACAAAACTGATGTCATTGTTTTCGCCTAATTGCTGGTAGTTGATTGAAATCTCACTTGCACGATAGCCTAGACCTGCACCTAAGTCGTAGAACTGAAGTATCGCGTCATTACTGATATCAGTACGCTCCTGCAGTGCAAACTCCCCGTGAGCCAGTGTACGCAGTTTGTTCCAACGTCCTTTATATTCGTAACGCAAACCGATTGTTTTATTCGAAAGCGCGGTAGCATCTTTGATGTTCATATCAAAGTAATAGGCTTGCACCTGTGAGTAATCCCACTCTTTAAATTCGGCAAATAATAGATGGGTATCGTGATCGTGATCGCCTAAAAATGCGGCTGGACGTTGGCCATTGTTCGCGGCAAAATTTGAATCAGACACACTCAGCTGTTCACCCGCATTCTGACCCGTAATTCGATTAGCATTATCAACATAGCGATAGCTAACATTAGAGGCGAAGCCAAATTCATAATCAAAACCAGCGGTATCGAGTGTCTGCTCATTTTGCCAAAAACTGTTTGACCCTACGAAGCGTTCGTTGCCTAAATTGATGGCTTCACGGCCCAAAGTGAGCTGCAAGGTATTGGTAGGTGAATAACGCAAGAGCGCCTGATTCAAGTCAGTACCTGCAACATCAGGAATAACAGGTTTATCATTAAAGTTTTCGCCATTACTAAACTCATCTTGCCAAGCTAGTACAACATGGTCTAATTCGAAGAGGGTAGAAAACTGAGAGGTCCATTCACTTTCCGCACGAAAGCGTAATAATAAAGACGTAGCGCGGGCATTATTGTCTGCTTCGGCATGGGCGATGCGAGCGCGAGTACCGAAGTTAAAGGTATGATTCTCTAGTTCGTATTCAAGTGCAAAAACCGGTTGGGTAACCGTTGCGATAACGAATCCCCCAGCGATTAAGCCAGTATTTGATACTAATGTATTACCAGTCTTCCGCGTTGCCGTCATGAAGGAACGTAATTGCGTCCACTTTATCCATTTCATCGTAGAGTGAGTCAGGCATTGGATTTTGGCGGCAGTCCATATATTGCAAACTGGGTAAGTCATAAATATTAATGGTTTCTAGTTGATTATTAAAAATATAAATTTTCTTTAGCTGTGGCGTATTCGAGTAAGTGAATTGCTCAATTTTATTATTGTTGGCTTTGAATACTTCAAGCTTTGCTAAATTCGATAATGTTAAGACTTCCAAATGATTATCAAATACATACAACTTGTTAAGATTGGGCAAATCGACAATGGCTAAATCGGTTAAATTATTACGCGCCAAATTCAATGTACTTAATTTGGGGAACGACTTTGGATCAATCTTAACCTGTTCTAATTTGTTATTGTATAGTGATAGAGATTCTAAATTTATAAACTGCTCTAAACCTTGTAAAGAACGAATGCCTTGGCTATGACACTTAACCTCAGTAACGTCCTGAGGGTGATGCCACTGGTTAATGTCGGCGAGTTCCTGCAAGCAAGATTGCAGGTCGCTATCCTGCATATTAAATACAGCTGCATAAGATTGGCTCATTAAGAAAAAATTCGCCAATAAGAGAACGATTGCAAACCAATGGCAGCGTTTTACTTTCATTAAGCGCTGTCTCTAGTTTCTGCTAGTCGAATACAAACACCTTTAGCAATAATTATTTCACTCGGCTCATCAACCGCTGAACCGCCGACTTCTTCTTGAGTAATAATCAGGTGAGAAGAATCCTGGATTAAACGCAAAGTAGCTTCGTCTAAGGCCACTTGTTTTAACTCACTGTCACCAAAGACTAATAACGGACGAATTTGCCCATCGCGACGAGATTTAGCCCAAAGCTGCAAGCTATGATCTTTTGGTGCTTGCCATTTTTCCCACTTTAACCAAAGAGTACTGCCATCACTGGCGGTCAGTGCGGTTAATATAGGCGCATCCCCTTCACCGACAAGCACGGCGACATAATCCGTATTAAGGATCGCGCCTTGGTTACCTTGCTGTAGGTTGGTTGTGAGCAATAAAGTGCTCACGACTAATAGCATGGCAAAAGCGGCACTACTTATGATTTTCCACGGCAGCAGTTTTTCCCACAAGCTAAGTGACTTTTCTTTAGTCTGTGAATTGTTTTGATTATTGATTGCTGCTTGTATATTTTTAAATGTGTTGGGCTTAGGCGCTAATGCAGGCACGGTTTCGGGGGCAGGCATTAGGCTCTCTTCCCAATAAAGAACCGCTTGCCTAAGGCTATCGTCTGACTGCAATTGCTTAGCAAAGGCTTCGCGTTCTTCGCCTGTTAGTGTGCCCAGTACATATTCAAGGGCTAGGGTATTTTGATCATTTGAATCAATCATTGAATGAATCCCCGTCTTTACCTTGCATACAAATTTTTAGTTGAGCGCCACCACGCTTTAACCATGATTTTACTGTATTAATATTTGTGCCTAATGTTTCCGCCAGCTCTTCGCGCGAATATCCATGTAAATAGGCGAGCTCAATGCTTTGTTTGAATTTGTCATTCATGGCATTTAAACACTTTTTGAGTTCTTCATTTAAACGGAAGCGGCTATAAACTTCTTCCTGGGTATCTTCACTGGCAGTGCTCAGTAAAATTTCGGTTTCTTCTTCATGATGCGGACGGTTTTGATGACGACCCTCATGCCTAATTTTATCGATAGCGCGATAGCGCACAATACTTGTCATCCACGTTGTTGGATTACCCTGAGCCGCGGTGTAGCGGGTAGCATTGTTCCAAATTTGAACAAAAGATTCCTGCAATACATCATTACTGCTGTCTGCGGAACCGACAATACGATAGGCCACTGCGTTGAGATAAGCCGATGTTTTTTGATACAGCAGCTCCAGTGCGCTTTGATCTCGCAATGCGCAACGGGCCAACAAACTGATTAATTCTTCGTTATCCAAAGAGATGTCCTTATCTACTTATACGTGCCGCTACGTCATAAAGTTGCAGTGACTAATAGTTGGCCATTCTACAAGTGTGCGCAATAAAGAAAAGGACTTAACGCTTGGATTATTAACGATGGTTTCAGAAAAAGGGGCCGAGGCCCCTATTAGGTAGTAGATTGTTAAAACAGTTATTGAATCAGTGCTTGAATGTACTCAGGAAGATCTGAAATTGTCGCTACCACAGGGACACCTGAACTAATATCAAGAACCTCAATGTTGCCCAGACCGTTCTGATCATCAAAATCCCGGCGAGTGCATACTACGTATTCGGTATTTTTCAGAGATACAGCGACTCTTAAACCATCGTCATCACTTCTCTCATTGGCATCAAAGGCATTGGCAATATTACGGATGCTAAAGCGTATAATTTGATCCAGTTCTAGTTCATCTAATGCATCAGCATAAATCTGAGTATCAACTAAGCTGCAAAAGCCTGGGGTATTTGATACTTGGATTTGAGGCTGTCCATTCTCGTCAGTATAAATACCGTCAAAGTCTTTACTGCCTTCTCCGGCTGCATTTACGTTAAAAAATGGAGCATCTACACTAAGGCCTTTAGCATCTCTTAGTTCACCGACAATACCAAATACAACAACATCAGTGCCTTCACCACCATCGAAAAAATCACTGCCATCACCTGGGGTCCAAACAAACAGGTCATCACCTTCTTGGCCGAAAGCACGATCACGATTATCTGAACCTAATTCATCGCCATCGACACTGGAGTTAAAGTCTTCAGTACCACCAATTAATATGTCGTCGCCCGCTGCGCCAAATAAAACATCAACACCCAAGCCGCCAATAAGTAGATCGTCATTTTCATTGCCGTACAAGATATCTCCAGAACGCAGGCTTTGATTCAAAGAGTTCAGTGAAAGTAATGGATTATTTTTGTTATTGAGGTCTGAACCCACCTGAACCGCGAAGGTTTTGATAGCATTGCCACCGCCCGAATTGTCAGCGCTTGAGGAATTTGAACTGGAACCACCACAACCGTGTAATAGAAAAAAGCTAGCGCATAAAGCCGCAATTGAAAAAAAGTGAGTAGTATTCATTTTTATATCCTGATTTTTTGATGGAAGGCGTTTATTAGTAACAGTGAACTGGCTCATAGAAAGTCACCAATAAGTGCCTGCACTTTAAGAGGAAGTTGTGATGCATCAACGGCAGCGTAAGGTACAACACTCAAATCAAATACCTCAACCGAGCCAGCTTCTGCGCCGCCGCATACTAGAAATTCAACATTCTTTAGGTGAATCGCAACTCGCAGGCCATCATCCGTTAAGGGAAGCTCTGTATCTTGGCTGTCTATGAAGCTGCTACGTTTTCCGCGTAAGATAAAACGCACTAGGTGGTCAACATCAAGGGCTTGTAATGCTTCGCTATAGGCCGCATTTTTTTCGACAATTTCACAAAACCCTGGGCCATTAGCAACATCAACCAAAGGCAGGCCGTCGTCATCAAGGTAGATGCCATCGAAGTCACCAGTACCATCATTGCCTGGAGCGCTGACTAAAAAAAATGGTGCGTCCTCGGTCTTATTTTGTGCATTCTTATTCTCGCCAATTAGGCCCATCATCAATACATCAATACCACTGCCACCGTTGAAAGCATCGTTACCATCACCAGGCGCCCAGATAAAAACATCCTCACCTTCGCCGCCAAAAGCTCGGTCTCTATTTAGTGGATTAAAGTCTTCGGTGCCGCCGATTAATATGTCGTCGCCTGCTTTACCCCACAGAATATCAATCCCAAGGCCGCCAATAATTACATCGTCATTGGCTGTGCCATAAAGCATATCGCCAAACTGAAGGCTATGATCGCCACCACCTTCAGAGCCGCGATTTGCCGAGTAAAGTGCATTGATGGTTTCATCAGGGCCAACGTTACTATTTATGTCTTTGCCGATAATAATGTCAGCATGAAGAAAGCCACTTAGGCTACTGAAAATAGCGGTCGTTAATAAAGTACGTTTTAGTCGATGAGATAATTTTGTATGCATCGTATATTCCTAAATGTTGGGGTATGAATTGTGTATTCATTTAGTAATACGGGGGGATATTCGAAAAAGTTGCAGCAGAAATTAAATTAATTTAGTAATAGGTTTGTAATGAGGCAGCGCGAAAGAATTTTCGCGCCTATTTCATGTAAAAATTTATGTAAGCAGTTATTTAAAAAGCTAATAAAAACAGCTACTTAAAATTAGCAACAGTGCAGATAAAACATAGCAAAATAATCTTTGTCATCAGACCAACACTCGCGCACTTCAAAGCCAGCACCTTCAACCAAATCCTTAAAACCCTGCTTAGAATATTTATAAGAATTCTCGGTGTGAATCGTTTCGCCCGCCTTGAAAATAATATTCTTAGATTCGCCATCAGCAGAAGCAGTATCTGAGATTTTCACAATCTGATCCATCGTGCTCACCAAATGCATCTCGATGCGACCTTTCTCCTCGCTATAAATCGCCTTATGCTCAAAATAATTTACATTAAACTGCGTGCCCAAAACACGATTAATATGATGTAAAATATTAAAATTAAAAGCCGCCGTCACATTCTGGCAATCGTTATACGCCGCTTCCAAAACCTGCTTATCTTTTTGTAAATCAATACCAATCAACATCGCACCATCGTTACCAAGTGTTTGGCGAACACCTTGTAAGAATATTTGTGCTTCTTGAGGAGAAAAATTACCAATACTAGAACCTGGGAAAAATCCTAGCTTCTGCGCACTGGTAATCATATCGGCGGGTAAACGCACAGGCTGAGAATAATCGACGCAAGCCGCATACACATTCAACCAAGGGTAATCTTCCATTAGGCTTTCAGCAGACGCCAACAAAAAGTCCTTAGAAATATCCATCGGCACATAACAGTTTGGTTGAATCGCTTGCAGCAATAAACGAATTTTTAAACTCGCCCCGCTGCCGTATTCTAAAAGCCAAACATCATCCTTCACTAGCTTGGCAATGGTTTCACGGTGCTTGCGCAATAAATCAATTTCAATACGGGTAGGGTAATATTCTGGCAGCTTAGTAATGGCTTCAAATAAGCGTGAACCCTGCTCATCATAAAAATATTTAGCAGGTAGTACTTTTTGAGGACGACTTAAGCCCGCAATCACCTCAGTGAGAATATCCTCAGCAATAGGCTGATCATCAAAGAACTTTAAGCCTCTTTGAGCTGTGCTATTAATGGCTTTCTGTTGCTGATTTAAATTCATAACTGGCGAGTCCCTTCGGTCAATTCAAAAATAATTTCGATTACATATTAAAAAGTCACACATCTTCCGCTAAACGAATACCGGTAAACTGCCAGCGGTCTTGCGGATAGAAAAAGTTACGGTAAGTGGTGCGTAAGTGATCCTTCGGCGTAGCACAAGACCCACCACGAAGAACCATCTGGTTGCACATAAACTTGCCGTTATATTCTCCTACCGCGCCCGCAGGTGTCTTAAAACCCGGATAAGGCGCATAAGAACTTTGAGTCCACTGCCAGCATTCACCAAACAACTGCTGTAACTCTAGCGAATTTTTATCAGAGTGTAGCTGCAAAGGATGAAAACTATGTGACTCAACAAAACTTCCTGTAATTACTTTCTTTTTACTCGCCACTTCCCACTCATATTCCGAAGGTAAGCGCTTGCCTGCCCAGCGAGCATAAGCATCGGCTTCATAAAAACTGACATGAGTAACAGGCTGCTGGGGGTGTAATTGGCCATAACCGGTTAAGCGAAATTCGTAACGCTGAGCGCTGCTAGAGTCACTACCCTGCTCGCTTTCAGATTGCCAATACAAAGGGCCAGCAATGTTATTCTGCTGCACCCACGCCCAACCATCGGCCAGCCAATACTGCGGATCTTGATAACCGCCCGCATCAATAAATTCACAATACTCTTTATTCGTAATCAGACGATTCGCCAAACGGAAATCATTAATCAAACTTTGATGACGTGGAGTTTCATTATCAAAACTAAAGCCGCCACCTTTATGACCAAAGTTATAAATGCCGCCACCAAACTCAATAAATTCAAGTGGTGCAATCTCATCACCTTGCTCAGTATTAGGAGCTTGGCCCGCAGGGAATTTTGCTTTGGCGTAAATAGGATAGAGAGGGTTGAATGACAGGTTGTATTTAAGATCGGTAAGCATCAACTCTTGATGCTGTTGCTCATGATTCAAACCTAAAATGATTAAATCAGACTGCTCTCGAGTTAAAGCACCCTCGCTATTATCAGGATTAATAAGCGCCAGTAATCGTTGATCGACATACTGGCGATAGGCCTTCACCTCTTGCACCGTAGGTCGCGACATCAAGCCACGTTTGTCTCTGGGGTATTGCTGACCCACGGCATTGTAATAAGAGTTAAACAGGTATTCGAATTGCGGATGAAAGGCTTGGTAGTCGGGGGTGTTTTTAAGAATAAAAGTTTCGAAGAACCAGCTGGTATGGGCTAGATGCCATTTAGCTGGGCTAACGAAGGCATCGGCTTGCAGCTGATAATCTTCTATTTCAAGATCGCTACACAGCTTTAATGATTGCTGGCGCACCCGCTGGTAATAGTGACTGAGCGACTCACTTATATGAGCCCCAGCGATTTGTTCAAAATCGCTATTATCACTCAAACTCTGCTGTCGCAGCGACTGCAATAAATCTTCTGCCGTAGACATCACAAGGCAATCCTTTTTTGTGCTTTTATCTACTATGCGTCGGAATTATTAAATCATCAAGTCGCTTATTAATGACCCTTCGTTCAATATAATTTGGTGAGTGTTAGCATTGTCAGAATTAAGACAGAAGAGATATATTATTGGGTAATTGTGGAGCAAATATGAGAGGCAGGGATTGCCGAACCTAAGGCTACAGGGAAGTATTTATGCCGTTTTGTGGAATAAATACCCAGTCATGTATCGGTTTATAACCTTTAGTTCAATCGTGTTCTATTTCAAACACTCAGCCAAGGTATTGGTCATATCACTTAACCAATCGATATAAGCCGTTTTGGTTAATACACTGCTACCCGCTAATGGGTCCAGCTCACCTTGATTAATCGTTAAACCATTAACCACGGTATCGATTAACGCAGGGCTAAATTGAGGCTCCGACAAAATACAGCTCACCTCATCATTCTGTAATTGGCTACGCATAATCTGAATACGGCGCGCACCAGGCTTACGTTCTGGCGACAAGGTAAACGCCCCTAGCTGCTCAATATCAATGGCCTGAAACCAATAATCATACGCTTGGTGAAATACAAAAAAGCCGCTGCCTTTTAGCGGCGCTAACTGAGCCTTACTACTGGCGACTAGGTTAGTTAAATTACTAGCAAAAGCCTGATGATCTTTCTTAACTTGCTCAAAATCCGCCGCTTCAATAGCAGGGTTCCAAGCACTAATACGTTTACTGATCTCAATGGCCAGCTCTGGCGACAACCAAACATGAGGATCGCTGCCGTACAAACCCATATCTTCCATCAGGTGTGTCGCGTCTAGCCACTTAGTTTTTGGTGCATCAGCTTTAGCAGCTTCAGCCGCAAATTTAGCTAAGAAAGGCTCCATGTGATGACCCGCCCACAAAATCTTCTCGGCGTTACGAATCTTACCAATATCCGAAGGGCGCAAGCTGTAATCGTGTGGCGACATACCATCGGGTACTAAAATATCGATTTGCTCAGCGGGATACGTTGCCGCAGCAATCAAGGCCAACGGCTTATTCGACACCAAAATTCGCGCATCAGCCGCGTTGGAATACAGGCTAGCAGCCAATAGCGTAGGCAGAATAAGAACAAGAGATAACAGTAATTTCATAAAGGGTATTTTCTAAAGATTGGTATGCAGTAATGGTCAAAGTGTAATATTATAACCTTTTATCTTATTCTGATCTGTTATTTTTTATGTCCACATCTGCTTACCATCCTCACGACCACCAAGGGTGCATTAATACCGCACTCCAACAAGCCGCAACCCTATGTGCAGAACAAGGTGTGCGCTTAACGCCGATCCGCAAACGGGTATTAGAGCTGGTATGGCAAAGTCATAAACCGATGGGCGCCTACGACTTGCTGCCTGCATTGGCCGCCGACGGTTTTAACTCCGCGCCACCCACAGTTTACCGCGCACTCGATTTCTTACTCGATCTAGGCTTAGTCCATCGTCTAGCCTCGCTAAACGCCTTCATTGGTTGCTCACACCCAGGGCATGAACACCAAAGCTGTTTCTTAATCTGCAAAAATTGCGGCCAAGCCCATGAGATGGATGTAGACCCTTGGTATAAAGGCTTGGCAGATGCGGCAAAAGCCCAAGGCTTTGTCGTAGAGCAGCAAATTACCGAAGTGGTTGGCACCTGCCCTCAGTGTGCAAGCGCTGCTATTGATAGCGGAGATGGTGATGAATCCTGATCTGGCGGTGGTGAAAACCGAAGCTGAAATATTGATCCAAGCCCAAGGCATTAATCAAACCTGGGGCGAGCGCCATGTATTACAGAATATCGACCTAGCGATTTGTGAAAACGAAATCGTCACCATCATCGGCCCCAACGGTTGTGGTAAGTCGAGCCTGCTGCGCATCATGCTGGGGTTGAATACTCCCGACTCTGGCAAAGTGACCCGCCGCAAAGGTTTGCGCATTGGCTACATGCCACAGAAATTGCGCATCGATGATCGCCTACCATTATCGGTAACAGGTTTTCTTATGCTGGCGCCAGGTGCGCGCAAAGTCCGGGTGAAAGAATGGCTCGAACGACTTTCAATCACCTCACTCGCCGAACAGCCCGTGCAGCGTTTATCGGGTGGCGAATGGCAGCGCGTATTATTGGCCCGCGCGTTATTAATCGAGCCGCATTTATTAGTATTAGATGAGCCCGTGCAAGGGGTCGACATACAAGGTCAGCGCGAGCTGTATCAACTATTACCCGAGCTGCGTAACGAACTCGGTTGCGGCATTGTTTTGGTCTCGCACGATTTGCATTTGGTAATGGCACAAACCGATCGGGTGATTTGTTTAAACGGCCATATCTGCTGCTCGGGCCACCCTGACCAAGTCAGCGTGAGTGATGAATATAATTCACTCTTTGGGCAGCATGCTCATAAAGAAGGCCATCAGCCTGTTCTCGAAGCCGTCGCTGAAATAGCCCCAGAACTCGCCCACTATACTCACCACCATGATCACAAGCATTGCGTCGATGGTCATATCGAAGGCAGTGACGACTGCGACCATGTGTCTCAGAATAATAAAACTGAGGAGCACAAACATGATTAGTTGGTGGTTATTACCCTTGTTCGCAGGGCTAGGGGTTGCAGCAACTGCTGGGCCGCTAGGCAGCTTAGTGGTGTGGCGCAGAATGGCATTCTTTGGCGATACCCTCGCCCACGGTGCATTACTCGGCATTACCTTAGGTATTTTGTTAGACGTTAATCTAACGTTAGCGTTGGTTTTTTCATGCTCGGTATTAGCACTGATCTTATTACAGCTAGATAAATATACGGGCATCGCATCCGATACCTTATTAGGCATTTTATCGCAGTCTTCTTTAGCGATAGGCCTAGTGGTATTAAGTTTTTTTGATAACGTGCGCATTGATTTAATGGCGTATTTATTTGGTGACTTATTAGCGGTAAACCAAAACGATTTATTATGGATCTTCGCAGGCGGCTCATTTGTTATCGCATTATTAATTTGGCAGTGGCGCGGTTTATTAGCTTCCACCGTGAGTGAAGAATTAGCAGCGATAGATGGCTACCCAGTAAAACGCTTAAAAGCCATGCTGGTTTTATTATTGGCATTAGTCGTAGCGATATCGATGAAGATTGTTGGGGTACTATTAATTAGTGCCTTGCTCATTATTCCTGCTGCGGCGGCAAGACCTTTAGCTAAAAGCCCAGAGCAAATGGCTATGCTGGCAAGTTTAATCGGCATGATTTCAGTCGGCGCAGGAATGGCTTTTTCGTTTATTTGGGATACCCCAACTGGGCCGAGTATTGTTGTTTGTGCGGCGGGATTGTTTGTTGTGAGTCAGATCGTTAATTCGATTAGGAAGTAATTCAACGTTCGCCTAACAAGAAAACCAATGATTGTTTAAGGCATTGAAAACAAATTCTAATTTTATAATAGAGAGCGATTGCATTTATCTTTACGCTATCAATTACCTATGGAATATGAAAAGCTATGTACATGAAAAACGCCCCCGAAGTGGTGTAAGATCACTGGACGTGCAAAAAACGTTATAGCGCCAACTCACGATTATTCCCCACATGTTTAAGTTAGGAAGAAAAGGTATTCCTTGCGAGAATACCTATTATCCCTATATTTCGTTAGCATCAAAAGCCTTATTAGTTACAATAATATCTGCGCCCTAGTAGTGATATATGCAAGAGGAACGGCTCTCTAAGCACCAAAATATTGTAGAAACTGAAAGAAAATCAACCGCCTTATGGTAACAAGATGATAATAGCAAAAACCTTCATTTTTATAGCCATATTAACGTTACTAACGGCGTGTAGTGATAGAGAAAGTTCAAGTGGTAGTTTAATTACACTGTTAGCTCAGTCTGCAGATGCCATTTTATCAGTCACTCAGGTCATGTCCTCCTGTAAAATTTAAGTGGTGTAATTAGAATTCACCTAAACAAAGTCGAATAATTCAAAGAGAAAATATGAAAATATTATTAAATATCGTTAGAGCTTATTTTTCTGCCTCTTTACTATTGATTGTACCTGGTTGCAGTGCAGAAAAAGATTTCACTAAATGGTATCAATATAATGAACCTAATATGATGTTTGTTAGTGATTTGTTAGGGGATAATGCAGAGATTCGATTGAGTAAAGAAAAAACCGGTATACGTTATGGAATGTGGGTTGATGATAGCAAGTGCAGAGAATCGGATAGAGTGACAAAGCAGGAGCTTGGAGAACTAACAGGAAGCGGCAATCTATTTTGGACTTCGGTGTGTAGTGGTGATGGAAGACGTTATTATGATCTTGCTGGTAATTACAGTGAAAGATTAACTGAGATCTTTGTTAGAGGTGGTATAGCAACAATTACAATCCCTCGAACTAATAAACAAGTGATGTTTGGTAGTGAAAATTTTTCTGCAACTATTCGTTCATTAAACTATGGGGTTAAGTGATTGTATGGTTGAGCTTAAAGTTAGTGATTATAAAACGATACAGGAATTTATTTCATACGAAGTGAGTCTTTATGAAGACTTACTCAGCTCTTATGAGTCATCGTTAAAGAGAGGGTATGATAGACCTCCGTTTGGTAAGCCTATTGAAGAGCGTAGGAAGGTCGATATGATTGGTAAAATGAATTGTGAAGGAAGAATAAAAAGTTTAAAGGGAATTTGTTATTTAGCTGATGCTTATATTTTATTGAAAAACAATGTAGCAGAAAGTTTATTTTCTTATGGTAATGATAAAAAAATAAACGCAGATCAAGAAGAACCTGGATGGGGAGTTGATGAATCAATTAGTCGTAAAAAATATATGATCTATCAAATATTTTTGTGTGAAATAGATTGTGAGATAGCAATTAAGAATAATTGAAGACTTAAACTGTTGGTTAAATAAAAAAAGCTATTAAGCTGTACAGAATTAATTGACCACTTCAGAAAAGGGCATGGTTCTAAGCGGATTTATGGACAATAGCGCTGAAGCTATCGACAAACAAAAAGAATAATTTCATAAAGACAGGTCTCTTTAAAATTTCCTAATCTACCAGTTGAAGAGTGCCTTTCCTATATTCTAACCTTTAACTATGAAAAATAAACTTCATCAAGGTGCTCATGAGTAAATTAAAAGCGAAAGCGAAAGCAAAAAGTCGCATAGCAAAGAAAGCAAGAGAGCTACTAGCTAAAACAAAACGTATTGAGGCTGAAAAGAAAATACAAGAAGATAAAAACTCTAACGACATAAAGCGAAATATTATTGATAAAATTAACCGTGATGTGAAAATTCTTAAGACTAATGCTAAAAGCGATATTAAACTTTACAGCGCGAAAGCCCAGGGTGCCTTCAATAAAATATGTAAATCCATTGGTGCCAACACCCAAGTAGCCAACGATTTTGTACTCGAAGAAATAGAAGCAGCTTCGCACGGCAACGATGAGGCAAAAGCATTTGCGCGTAACTCAGGTATAAGTATAAGTGAATTCGAAAACGCGATGGATAGAAAACTTCACGATGTGGAAAATGGCCCACAACAAATGCTCCATGAGCTTTGCGCCCCATTTTTCAGGAAAGGTGATGTTTCTGGCGGCGTGAAGTTTAGAATATCTGTAGTTGAAGCTATCATGAAGAAATACTTAATTGGGAAATACTCAACATGTAATGCGACGCCAGGCGAGGATAAAGTCGACTTGCTATTTAAAGAATATCTCAACTTTATTAACAAACCAAAGCTAACATCTGCATCTGATTTTACTCGTGTTTTTTCACCTGCACTTAAATCTATAGAGAACCCATCTAAGGCATTGCAAACCCACTCGATTGCTATGGAAATTATTAGCACTACTGGTATTCTTTTTAGAACAACCAAAATTCCAGCAGATATATTGAAAAAAATTTCCATTGATCTCGCTGTAATAAGTGTAGCAAAAAAAACAGACTGGATCTCTGCTGGTCAAACCTTATTCAAGAGAGGTCGAAGCCAAAAAGACCTAGAACAAGCTATCGAATTGTTTAGAGAAATCCAACCGAGAGGACACTCAACGCTTCTCACTGGATACGTCAATGGTGCTCCAGCCATGTACAATGCAATGAATCTCATTTACGCAGAACTAAGTGATTATCACGAATGTAAAGAAAAATACAAAGAATTGATGTTTGATGATTCTTTTGTAGAAGGCGCGGTGCGAGGAAGTATAATGTTTAATCTGCACGATTGGGTTGAAAGCATAGACCCTACAGCAAAGTCCGGAAATGGTGTGCATGACTTTAGCTAACAAATTGCTGCATCGGACGTGGCAAAGCTGTCTTCTTTTGTACAAAAATACCGCACAAAAGCAGCCATATTCACAACGCCGTTGAGCAAGGCGTTAATAGGTAAAACGTATGCAATGGAGTAAGCGAAAGAAAAAAGTAGAAGGGTTCTTCTCCGATTCCGTACTCGGAAGACTAGAGCTTCGGTCTACACATTATCGAGGGAGTCATGACGAGGAAGGTCGTGGCTATATTACGTTCGATAAAAATGAAATCTGGAGCATGTGCACGTTATCATTTTACTCTTTTGAGTATGAACGTATTGAGGAAGTAGTAAAGCGTGATGGTATTACTCCTCGCGAGGCTCAAAAAATCGCCTATGATGAACTAGCCTCGGAAGGCAAATTTAATCAATATACGTTTTATGATTCATTGGATGAGTATTGTAATAACTCTATCGATTCATCACTCTCTTCAGACAATGTTCTTATAAGATGTTTAGCCATGCTAGATTCTCGACTTGGTAAGCGTAGGCTTAAAGCCTTAGACCTATCAGAAGAAAGCAAGAAGGTCATAGAGTTCTACAAAATTAGATGCGAGTGCGAGAAATTGCCACCCCGCATATTATGACCCACATCAAGGGTGTGACAATGTGTCACATTCTAAAACCTCGCCTGCTTATATAGACTGCGCTCAATTCCTTTCACGCAGTTCCTTAAAAGCGAAGTTGAAAATGAAATATAAGCAGCCGTTAGCGCTAGCCATTGCCACCCTTCTCTATCCTTCTTTTACTCTGGCCGATCAAGTTAATAACGACGAGGTTGAGCTTGCCCCTGTTACAATTACCGATACGCGAGAAGAAGCTTTAAAATCTGAAACGTCGGCGACGGTTAGCCAAGCCAGCCAAGAAGATATTGAATTTATTCAGCCTGGTCACCCTTCTGAAGTTTTAAATCGCATGCCAGGTGTGCACGTAAATGTTACGGGTGGCGAAGGTCACATGACCGCTATTCGTCAGCCTATTACTACCAGTGCGGTGTATCTTTATTTAGAAGACGGTATTCCAACGCGCTCTACAGGTTTTTATAACCACAACGCGTTATATGAAATTAATGTGCCTCAGTCGGCGGGTATCGAAGTCAGTAAGGGCCCAGGCAGTGCCTTGTACGGTAGTGATGCGATGGCGGCGGTTGTTAACGTCAGTACGAAAGCCGCGCCCGAAGAAACAGAAGGGAATGTTAATTTAGAGCTGGGTAGTTTTGGCTGGCAGCGTTTGTTAATTGGTGGTGGTACCGCAAGTTTGAATCATGGCATACGCGCTGATTTGAATTTAACCCATACCGATGGCTGGAGAGATTCTACTGAGTACGATCGTCAAAGTGCTAACTTCCGTTTGGATTCATTTTTAGACAGTGGTTTTACGGTTAAGACGTTGCTTAATGTGTCGAATATCGATCAAGAAACTGCAGGCTCTTCTCGTTTATTAGAGGATGATTATAAAAACCATCCAACGCGTAACTACACCCCTATTTCAATGCGTAAGGTTGAATCGGTACGTTTATCGAGCGCGATTGAAAAAGAAGTTGGTGCGCGTCTTTATAGTATTACGCCTTACTTCCGTTATAACAGTATGGAGTTATTACCTAACTGGTCATTAAGCTACGATCCGAATACGTATAAAACTGAAAATAAATCAGCGGGTTTGATGATGAAAATTCGTCAAGATTTTGTGCCGATGCGTACGCGTTTAATTGTTGGTGCTGATGTTGATTACAGCCCGGGTTCTATGGATCAAAATAGAATCGATCCGACGAAAGAAGGCAATTATTATGTTGATTATACGGTTGAAGAAAAACTGTATGACTACGACGTGACCTTTGCATCGGTTTCGCCTTATGCACACATAGAAACATCCCCTACCGATAAGTTAAGAATTAATGCAGGTTTGCGTTTGGATTACATGCGTTACGATTATGACAATAATCTAACTGCACTAGATTCTGGCGACCATAAGCGCCCAGAAGATACCGATGTTGAGTATAAGCATGTGAGTCCAAAGCTGGGGGCAACGTATGCGATTAATGATTATGTGAATACTTTCTTATCGTATCGACATGCGTTTAGAGTACCGTCTCAGGGGCAGTTATTCCGCCAAGGTAAGTCGGCCAATACGGTTGATCTGAAACCTGTAAAAGTGGATAACTATGAGATTGGTTTGCGTGGCCGTACTGACGCTAACGTGAATTATGAAATCTCAGTTTATTACATGGTGAAGTCAGACGATATTTTAACCTTCAAGCATGCTGATGGCAGCCGCGAAACAATGAATGCGGGTGAGACGCTGCACAAGGGTATTGAAACGGGTTTAACCGCGCCGCTGCATTCCGATGTCGATCTTGCAGTTTCTTATGCTTATACCGAGTTTACTTATGAAGACTGGAAGCCAAACGATTCCACGGATTACAGTGGTAATGAACTTGAAGCGGCGCCTAGAGACATTGGTAATATTGCGCTGGGTTATCACCCTAGCCAGTTGAATGGCGGCAAGATGGAATTAGAGTTTGTTCACTTAGGGCAATACTGGATGGACCAAGCGAATACCGAAACGTATGAAGGACATCAGTTATTGAACTTCCGTATTCATTACCCTGTAAACCAACAGTTTAAGTTGAGTGCTCGTATTCTAAATTTAGAAGATAAAAGATATGCGACCAATGCTAGCTATAAACCTGCTGCCTTTGGTAACCCTGAGAAGTTTGAGTATGCCCCAGGTATGCCACGTACTGCTTATGTGTCGGCGAACTATTCTTTCTAGCTATACTTTTTAATCTGAGCGGGTTAATTCCCCGCCGCTTGCAGCGTATTGTAGGTTAGTCTTTAGGCTAACAACTTGTCGCGCTAAAGCACGACCTACATTAGATTAAATATATCTCTCTTCGCGAAGCGAATTTGAGCCTAAGCAAGAAGCTTTGGCACGAGTTGTTGATTTAAGCGGATTTATTAATAGGTATTCATTTTTAACTTAACGAGTTTATGTACATGATCAGGTTTACTTTATTGTTACTCACTTCCCTGCTGACTTTTAGTAGTAGCAGTATTGCTATGCAGCACGGTGGCAATTCGAATACAGGGAATGGCAAGAATAAAGAGGCCTGTGTTATTGCATCGCTTAAGTGTGCCAAGGCGCCTTCTGCTAGCTTTGGCCCTGATGGCAAGCTGTGGTTGGCGTGGGTATTTGCGGGACATGTGTATGTGCAGCATTCTGGTGACAAAGGTGAGACGTATTCTGACCCAGTGATTGTGAATCGAATTCCTGAAAAAATTGCCGCCCGTGCAGAAAACCGCGCCAAGATTCAGTTAGATGGCGCAGGCAATATTTATATTTCGTGGACTCAGTCTTTAAATAAACTCTATACGGGTAATGTTCGTTTTAGCCGTTCGCTTGATGGTGGTAATAGTTTCAGTCAGCCGATTACGGTGAATGATGATTTACAAGAAATCAGCCACCGCTTTGATGCGATGGTCGTAAGTGATGACGGCAAGGTGTTTATTAGCTGGCTGGATAAGCGCGATCAGCAAGCGGCCAAAGAAAAACAGCAGCAGTATTTGGGTGGCGCTTTGTATTACAGTTACTCCGCTGACCAAGGTAAGTCGTTTAGTAAAAACATAAACCTGTCGGATAACTCCTGTGTTTGTTGTCGTATTGCGATGGCATTAGATCATAACAATTTGCCGGTGATTGCTTGGCGCGACATTTATGGTAACGACCCGAAAAATCAAATACGTGACCACAGTTTATTAACCTTCAGCTCTGCACTTAAGCCTGCGAACAAAATACGCTTAAGCCGTGAGCAGTGGAAGATTGATGGCTGCCCGCATCATGGCCCTGCGTTAGATGTGGATAGTAATAATGTGGTTCATTCGACTTGGTTTAACGACACTTCTAATAACGAGCAAGATTCTGACTACGTTCTGTTTTATGGCAATAGCGCTAAGGGCTTTGAGATTAGTGATTATAAGCCGATGGGTTTTGGCCAAGCCGATAAGCAATCTGCGCATCCTTATATTGCGACTCTTAATCAAGGCGTGGTGAATCAAACTGTTTTCCTAGTGTGGAAAGAATTTGATGGAAAGAAAACCGATATCTTAATGAAGGTCTCTAAGGACGCGGGTATTAGCTGGAGCGAAGATAAGGTTGTAAGTACCACTGCGGGTTCTTCTGACCATCCGTTATTAGTTAAGAATTCAAAAAATGTATTTTTGAGTTGGCATACTCAGGCTGAAGGTTATCGTTTTATTAGACTCTCTTCTACAGAGCAATCCCCTATAAGCTCAGCGGCAGATGATGTATGAAACGATTTATTCTTTTAGCTTTTTCAATGCTAATGGCTTCAATTCTGATGTTCAGTTCGAGCGCGAGCGCGGTAGATTTACAGTCATTCGAAATCGACAGTTTCGAACAGATTGTTAATGCCAAAAATCAACAAGATCACCTCGTGATTCTATGGTCGTTCGACTGCCCACCTTGCATAAAAGAATTAGAAAAAATCTCTGACTTGCATCAACAGTATCCTGAGTATCAGTTAACGCTTATTAATACCGACAGCGTAGATGAACAGATACGCGTGAAGAAATTAATAGAGCAATATAATTTAGCGGGGCTGGATAACTGGGGCTTTGCTAATACTGATGCAGAGAAGCTTCGTTACGATATTGATCCACGCTGGTTTGGCGATCTGCCAAGAAGTTATTTCTTCCCTCTACAAGGCAAGGTAAAGCGCTTACGGGGAGCTTTAACCTCGGCTGAACTACTTGCCTTGTTTCAGCAAGAACCTTCTAATTAATCATTTTAAAGGCTGATTTGTACACACTGCCACCTTCACGTTTTCCAGCCGCGATCACAGCCACAGCCTGATAGTTGAGTTAGTGCCTTATCTAGGGCACGATACTTAAAAATAATAGAAAATATTTTGTACATATAATCTCAGGTTATAAACAATAAAACTAAGTAAGACCTAGTTTTATAATATAAAAGCATTGCGGTTTTATTTACAACGTCAGCTTATAAACTTAAGGAAAAGTATAATGGCATGTTGTGGTTCCGTTGCATCCTATATGGATAAACTCCCATCAAACTCTAAATCAAATCCTGATTCTAAATATGAGTCTCAGTGGTTGAAATTAGAGCGGGGTACTATTCGGTATGTTCGTAGAGGAAATTTGCAGGCAAAAGATACTGTTATCCTTATGCCAGATCCGCCAAATACAATTGAACATATGGAAGAGCTCATTAGCCTTCTTGAGCCCAACTTTCAGGTTGTTGCGTTTGAAGGTGTCGGTTTTGGTTATTCAACAGCTGGCTTCTCTTATGATTTTTCTCTTGAACATAATGCAGATGTAATCATTGAGCTATTAAAAAAGCTTGATGTTAAACGTGCAATCTTGGCACTGACTTGTATCGGTGCTTTGCCTGGATTAATCGTTGCTAACAAATACCCAGAAATTATAAGTGGTTTAGTATTGGGGCAAACACCTTCATTAGATGAAGCGAAAATATGGGCGAAGCGTGTAGATTTCAAAGGGGTTCTAGGCACGCCTTTTATTGGACAAGCTTTGCTTAGGGTGATGAGAAATAAACTGTCTGATATCTGGTATATGAACGCATTGCCTAAGAAATACGACAGAAAGGAGTATGTTGCAAAGACGCATTTATCTTTCAAACAAGGGGCTCGCTTTTCTTTGGCTTCGGCTTTCCAATCATTCCTGCGAGATAAAACACCACCATCTGAATTAATAGCTCAGCAAGATGCAATTATAATATGGGGAGGCTTGGATAGAAGCCACAAAAGAACAAATAAGCACTCTATTCTGGAAATGCTGCCTAACGGTAAAGTGATTGAGTTAGAAGACTGTGCTCATTTTCCTGACTTAGAAGCGCCTGATGTATTTGCACAAGCAATATGTGACGTGGCCGAGATGAGTTTATCTACCAATACTTAGAGGCTGGGAGGATGTTAAAGAGAAGGATAGGTGTTCCATATATTCTTTGAAAACTGTTAGTTGATATACATTGAGCGCAGTTGTTGAGTTTGATTAGTCAGCTTGCTGCGGCTGATGATTTCTGAATTTTATGCGACGAAGCAGATAACCATATTTCACGCTTTCCCCAGATCAGAATTATGGAATCAAAGAAGAACATTGATTTGCTCTTTCAATTATCGTCACTGAGTTAATGTCTATTTCTCTACATGTGCAGTATATTGTACATATTATTTTTATAAGTTAAACTTGTCTATATTATGTACAACTCAATAAAGAGGCAGCTATGCGTATAGTTTCTTTTACTGAAGCCCGAAATAGTCTTAAATCTGTTCTTGATGGCGTCGTTAATGATGCAGATTGCACGGTTATCACACGTCGAGACTCTGAAGATGCGGTGGTCATGTCGATGGACTATTACAATAGCTTAATGGAAACGATTCATTTAACGCGTTCCCCAGCGAATGCGGCTCACCTGAACAAATCCATTGCTCAATACAATGCAGGTCAAACTACGGAAAAAGGTTTGCTTGAATGAGCCGAATCCTAGCGTGGACTGATGAAGCGTGGGAAGGCTATTTGTACTGGCAAGGTCAAGATAAGAAAACACTCAAACGCATTAATAAATTAATCACTGGTGCTAAGCGTTCGCCCTTCGAAGGTATTGGTAAGCCTGAACCGCTGAAAGAAAATTTAGCGGGTTTTTGGTCACGTAGAATCGATGATACAAACAGATTGGTTTATGCCGTTAATGACGCACACTTAACGATAATTTCTTGTCGTTATCATTATTAAATAAAGATATGAGCAGCGCTAAAAATTGCTGCTCTTCAGAAGCTTAAGCTGCTGTTTAATGTTTCTAATTTGATTCTTCAATCGCCGTCACTATCGCTAGCATCTTCTTCGGGCTAAACGGTGGTTTGATAAACCCATAGTAGTTGCCATTCGGATCTAAGATCGCGATGTTGGCGCTATGATCCATTAAGTAACCCAGCTCTGGGTCAACTTCTCCCTTTTTATTCTTACGTTCTACCTTGGCGTATACTGCGTTTAACTGTGCGGCAAAGCTAAGTAGTGAGGCAGGCTGGCCGGTAAAAGAGGTAAAGCTAGGGTCGAAATAATCCATGTAGGTTTTTAATACTTCAGGAGTATCGCGCTCGGTATCTACGCTGACCAAGACGATTTGGGTTTGCGCCTGCATTGTTGGAGTGAGCTTTACCCACATCTGCTGCATTACTGCTAGAGTCGTTGGGCAAACATCAGGGCAAAAGGTGTAACCGAAAAATAAGAAAGACCATTTACCGAGGTTTTCTGTTTTACCAACTGTTTGGCCTTCTTCGTTAAGAAAAGGCACGTCGGTAACATTAATTGGCTGCGGAAAAATATAAGCGCCCTGTTCTTTCAGCTCTTCTTGTAGCTCCTCTTTTAATTCTTGCTTAAGCTCTTTTTGTTGCTGCTGTTTATCGGTTAGTTGTTGTTTTGTGCCAACAGGGCCTTTAGATCGATCGGTGGTGCCAAAAAAGACCGAGAGCCCTAAAAACATACTCACCACTGCCACAAGCAGGATGTATGTCTTTTTACCCGCAAATGTATTTTTCTCTGGTGCCGACATCAGTAACTCCAATAAAATAGATATCATTAACATAAATGACTTTGTCGATCACATCATACAGAAACTGTTTATATCATGCTGCAACTTCAAAAACGTATTCTGCAACTTGCATGGCCGATCATGCTCAGCAATATCACGGTGCCTTTATTGGGCCTGGTCGATACTGCTGTATTGGGCCATCTTGATGAGGTGAGTTATCTTGGCGCTGTGGCCTTGGGTAGCCAGGTTGTGACCTTGATGCTATGGAGCTTTGGCTTCTTACGTATGGGTACGACTTCGTTAAGCGCTCATGCTATGGGCGCTTCTTCTGGAGAGCCCAGCTCTAATAAAGCAGGCACTGAACGTATTCTACAAAATGCATTATTGATGGCGCTGTTTATCAGTTTGCCGTTAATGGTGTTTGCTTTCTTAAGCCTAGAAAATATTATCGCTTTAATTGGCGGCAGCCCTGTCGTGCAAGCGCTTGCGGTCGAGTATGCCAACATTCGCCTTATCGCGACTCCCGCAGTGCTTATTCAGTATGTATTAATCGGTTGGTTTATTGGTCGTGGGGAAACCAAGGTGCCGCTGCTGTTATTAATTATCAGTAATAGCATCAACGCTCTGCTGGATGTGATTTTGGTTTATGGCTATGGGCTAAATAGTGACGGAGTTGCTTGGGCAACCTTGTGTGCGGATTATACCGCTGCGAGCTTGGGTTTAGTTTGGGCTTGGCGCACCGTGAATAAAATAAGCGGCAAAGATAAGAAGAAATTTATTTGGCCAGACTGGCAAGAGCTAAAGCCGCTGGTCAATATTAATCATCAGCTCTTTGTGCGCACCCTGTGCCTATTAGCTGTGTTTATCTTTTTTACCTCCCAGGGGGCGAAGCAAGGGGACATGGTTTTAGCGGTGAACGCGATTATGATCACCCTGCTGTTATTGATCTCTAATGCGCTTGATGGTTTCGCCCATGCGGCTGAAACGTTAGTTGGCCAAAGCTTAGGAGCGAAGAAATTTAAGCAGCTAAGGCAAAGTATTTGGTTAACAGGAGCCAATGCCTTGGGTATTGCCCTATTAATGGTTCTGCTTTTTGCTTGGCAAGGTGACAACTTATTAGGCTTATTAACCGATCAAGCAGATGTGTTAGCGTTGGCGATTGAATACAGCCCTTGGCTAATCTTTTTGCCGTTAATTGGCTGTAGTAGTTATTGGCTTGATGGCATTTTTATTGGTATGCAGGCCAGTGCGCAAATGCGTAATAGTATGCTGTTGGCGGCGACGCTAATTTTCTTACCTGTCTGGTTTCTGACACAGGGTTTAGGGAACGATGGTTTATGGTTGGCCTTCTATGCATTTTTATTGGCACGTTCGGCATTTATGGTGCCCGCATTTCTGACAATCCTGAACAAACATCAATTATTTGATAATAAAAACTAGCGTGAGCGTCAAACTTTACTATACTTTTTCTAGAACGGTTAGAAAGAGTTACTAACTCGTTGTTTTTATTAGCTTTTTTGAAAAATATAACAAGTGGTCTTTTTATAAGAAATTTGTCTAGCGGATTATAAAATATGCCGCATTAAGCCATTGAATATTTTCTGAACAGCTTTTAAGGTATCAACCAGAAAAACCTTACTTATTTTAAAGTAGTTGGAGATTCAAAATGATGAACACGGAAATGTTACAGCAATTGATTCAAAAATCCGTCGCTCAAGAGCAAGTTACTGGGCAACTACATCAAGTCTTACAACAGCGTCTTGAAACTGTTGAACGCATTGTTCAATTACCTGAAGTCGAAGCTCTAGAACGCCTATACGAATTTGTTGTGCGCTATATCGAGCAAGTGCCACAGATGCTGGAAGATTTGCATCAGGGTGCGGTTGAGGCAGGTCTACTGAATTACGTTAGCCCTATTCTAGAAGTGGTTGAAGGTTTCTTTATGGCACCGCCCAAAGAGCTGGAGCAAGAATCCGGTTTAGCCGCTTTAATGGATGAAGCCTTTTTGGCGCACCGTTTATTCGAAGAAGTAAACGATACTTATATTATGCGTGTTGGCCAGCCAATGATTCCGTTTGATATGACGATGTCGAATGTAATTATCCATTCGCTAATCGGCGAACCGTTTGCCAACGAGCTTGAGCAAGTGGTTATGGTAGCTGCTAAGGGCATTTTCGGTGAAGCAAAAGCTTATGAAGGCAATGATAAGTTCTTAGCCTTTATGGATAAGAAAGATAATGACAATCTAATCCAAATAGCTCAGCGCTGGCCTTGTATGTCAACGCAGATGGGATTGGATGGTCACCTGCAATTTGCATAATTGATAACTGCAATAAAACCTAGGTCAGTAATACCTTAGCTACCTAGGCTTTTTTCTAAGAACTCATACAGCGCTTGAATCCGAGCGCTGTTCTTTAAATCTTTGTGGTATACAAACCATAATCCCTCAATACTCAAATCCAATTTAATATCCAGCTTGTGTAAATGGTCTTGTTTTAAGGTGTGGTGAATGCCGATTGGGCCGATTGCCATACCTTCAATAACGGCGCTATGAATGTCGGGAAAATGATTACTTTGGTAGATGATTTGTTCTTCATCGATGTGATCAAGTACTTGTTTTATAAAGGGTATTTTTCTTTTTTCGTTACTCGGTAAGGCCCAAAGGTGTTGGTTAAACTCGCTTTCATTTCTCGGTAAACCGTATTCTTTTATATAACTATCGGCGGCGTAATAATTAATCTCGGGTGCATTCAGTCGTTTAACGATCAGGTCAGGTTCGTTGGGTTGTGCCCCAGCGCGTAAAGACACGTGGGCTGCGCCAGTTGCTAGCGGAATGATGTCGTCGGTGGCGATTATTTGAATACGCAGTTTCGGGTAAGCCTGGCGAAAGGCTTTTAGCGCTGGGTTCAGTATCGGTGAAAAATCACTCAAGGTGGTTATACGCAGGTTGCCACTGATATTTTTCTCGGCGCTGGCCATCAGGTTCTCTAAGCGACTAAAGCTCTTTTGAATGTCGGGTAGCTCTTTTACTACCAACTCCCCTGCATCAGTAGGCTGGTAGCCGCGCTGGTGGCGAATAAACAGTTTGGTATCTAAGACTTCCTCTAAGCGATTAACATGACGTAGCACGGTGGCATGGTTCATGTTCAGCACCTTACCCGCTTTGGTTAAGGTGCCTGATTCGGCGACTTGGTAGGCGATGCGAAAATCATCCCAGCTGGCTTGTGACATTAATTGGCGTGCTCTTAAAAGGGGTTGTGTAAAAGGGTTCGTATAAAAGATTAGTTGTTCATATATGCACAATAGTTTCCCTTTTTTGTCTATTTTTCAACAACTCATTTCAGGCTACAGTAGTTCTATTGAATCATTGCGCACAAAACACGTCCTATAGATCAAAGGTTCTGGAAGGCTACGTATGGTAAAAAACAGTAAATCTAGTTATGGCTGGGCCGCAATCGTTTTACATTGGGTGATGGCGCTGGGTATTTTCTTCTTATTTGGCCTTGGCTTGTATATGGTTGAGCTGACTTATTACGATGCTTGGTATCAAGGATCTCTCGATCTGCATAAGAGCTTGGGCATAGTTTTATTGCTGGTTTGGATCGGCCGAGTTGCTTGGCGTTGGTTAAATACCAGCCCAGAGATGGCAGGAACAAAAATAGAAAAGAAAGCAGCCCATGCTGTGCACTTATTATTATATTTTTTAATGCTGGCACTGATGATGACGGGGTATTTAATTTCGACAGCTGATGGGCGCGGTATTGAGGTATTTGGTTTATTCGAAATTCCTGCGATGCCAATCAGTTTTGAAAACCAAGAAGATATTGCTGGTGATATTCACTGGGGAATCGCTTGGAGTTTGATGATGATGGTAGCGCTGCATTCGTTAGCGGCAATAAAACATCAGCTAGTAAACAAAGACGGTACTTTAACAAAAATGATTCGCCCATAAAGCGTATTAGAAATTCAAAAAGAAAGAATTAACAGCACAGATTAATATAATTCTCTAGGAGAGATAATGAAAAAATTACTTTTAACCGCAGTAACCAGTTCTGCAATTGCACTAGGCTCTTTGCTTTCTGTATCTGCACAAGCAGCTGATTATACGATTGATACAAAGGGTGCTCACGCTTCCGTTCAATTCAAAATTAAGCACTTGGGTTATAGCTGGTTAACCGGTCGCTTTAATACCTTCGAAGGTGACTTCTCTTACGATGAAGCTGCACCTGAAAAATCTGGAATCGAGATTGTTATTGATACTGCGAGCTTGGATTCAAATCATGCCGAGCGTGATAAGCACTTGAAGGGTTCTGATTTTTTAAATGTTAAAGAATTTCCAAAAGCGGTATTTAAAAGCACTGGCTTTGAAGTGAAAGGCGATAACAATGCAGTAGTGACCGGTATTTTTATGCTACATGGAGTGAAGAAGACCATTAGCTTCCCAGTAGAGAAGATTGGTGAAGGTAAAGATCCTTGGGGCGGCTACCGCGCCGGTTTCTCTGGTTCAACGACTTTGAAATTGTCGGACTATGGTATCACTTACAATCTAGGCCCAGCATCAACTCATGTTGAAATTGAGTTACATGTTGAAGGTGTGCGTAAGTAATATCTTTTGTGTTTTATCAATAGTCCCTATGCTTATAGGGACTTTGTAAACTTCGTGAAATTTTATAGATAAATAGTCAATAGCCCTGTAGTTTTATCTTACTCAAATAAAAATAATAATGAGTAGAGAGATTAACTATGCCACTAATAATGCCCTTGTTATTAAAGTATTTTTGGTTTTTGATTATATTAGTCGGTGCAGCAAATGCCTGGTTTATTCAAAGACGAGCCCGCCCTCTAATAGAACAATCTCCTGCACTACAAATTGACGCCAATAAAGTATCGATCACCTTAGTCTTGATGATTGGAATACCGTCAGCAATGTTGGGTATTATTCAACTGATGGCAGGTTATGAAAGTCCATTTTTTATTTTTGATGATGACCTAGGTAACCCGTATTTACTCGCTGCATGGATTGTTATGGCGGGGCTACGAGTCTTTATTCTTTATTGGTTGTGGTTTACCCAAGGTTTGGAGTCTTATTTAGCGGTGACGCCGATCAAATTAAGAAAACCAGAGTTTCTACATAATACCTCGGGTATATTGATAATACGTTGGCTGGTGACAGCGGTATTAGCAACTTGGTTTATTAGTGTAGTAATTAGTTTTTTATAAACAGCTAGATAAAAAAAGCCCATGATATGTCTATGAAATGACCATGAGCTTTTAGTTATTCTATTGTTCTTACCTTGAAGCTAGTGATATTTAAATTAATGATCTTTACGGTTTAAACCTGGATCCATAATTTTTAGCGGTTTTTCTTCTTCATCATAAAGCGCTTTGCCCACAGGGGTTACTCTAGTCGTTATCTCTTCGTATAACGGCTCAGTAGTCGCTTCCTTTGCCTCTTTATGCTGAGTATAGGTTTCGGTAAAACCACAGGCAACGCAGTCACGCAGCTCGGTATCGTCTTCATCACGATACATGCGGATTTTGTCCATTTCACCGCACTTAGGGCAAACAACCCCGGCGATAAAACGTTTCTGAATCAACTTCTGGCCCATTATGCCGCTCCTGTTTTTTCAGCGCTAGCTGATGTTGAGGAGATGCCACAATGGCGTAGTAGAGCATCGGTTGTTGGCGCGCGACCACGGAAGCGTTCGAATAATACAGCAGGTTCTTCACTACCACCTTTCTGCAAGATTTCAGTTAAGAAGCTTTGGCCTGTTGCTGTATTGAAAATCCCTTCATCTTCAAAGCGTGAGAACGCATCGGCGCTTAATACTTCTGCCCACTTATAGCTGTAATAACCTGCCGCATAACCGCCCGCGAAAATGTGGCTGAAACTATTTTGGAAGCGGTTGTACTCTACGATTGGTACGACAGCAACTTGGCTACGTACATCATCAACAATGCTCTTGATGTAATTCGTTTTTTCGCTAGCGCTTAATTCTGGCTGATATTCCTTGTGCATACGGAAATCAAATAGTGAAAACTCTAACTGACGTACCATCATCATCGCGCTTTGAAAATTCTTGGCCGCGAGCATTTTTTCTAGCAGGTCATCGGGTAGTGGTTCGCCCGTTTCATAGTGACCAGAGATAAAGGCGAGGGCTTCTTTTTCCCAGCACCAGTTTTCCATAAACTGGCTCGGTAACTCGACTGCATCCCAAGCAACACCATTAATACCACTAACCGCAGCCGTTTTAATTTGAGTTAGCATGTGGTGTAAGCCATGACCAAATTCGTGGAATAAGGTGGTTAGCTCATCGTGGGTTAGTAGGGCAGGCTTGCCATCTACCGCTGGACTGAAGTTACAGACAAGATAAGCGACAGGGATTTGTAAACTGCCATCTTCTAGGGTTCTACGAACTCGGCACTCATCCATCCAGGCGCCACCACGTTTTTTATCACGGGCGTAAAGATCAAAATAAAACTTAGCGATTAACTGGCCGTCTTTTTCGATATGGAAAAAACGCACATCGTCATGGTAGCTATCGAACTGAGACTGCTCTTCAATATTAATTCCGTACAGCTTCTGCACGGTTTCAAACATACCTTTTAAAACGGTATCAATCGGTAGGTAAGGGCGAATCAGTTCTTGCGAGATGCTGTATCTATGCTGGCGTAATTGCTCGGCGCAATAGCTCACGTCCCATGGTTCTAGCTTATCAAAACCAAAGGTTTCTTTGGCGTAAGCACTTAGTTCGCTGAATTCTTGTTTGGCTTGAGGGACAGCTTTGCTGGCAAGGTCTTCAAGAAAATCGATGACTTGCTGTGGTTCTTCAGCCATTTTGCTGGCGACTGAATATTCAGCGTAATTAGAGAAATCTAATAAATTCGATAGCTCATGACGCAGAGCTAGAATTTCATTCATGACTGCGGCGTTATCAAACTTGTTATCGCCGCCAGATTCAGAATATAAATCAGATGCGCGAGTTAAGTACGCCTTATACATTTCATGGCGTAATTCGCGATTTTCGCAGTAGGTCAGAATAGGGAAGTAAGAAGGGAAATCTAAAGTGAATAGGTAGCCGTCTTTCTCTTTTGCTTGAGCCTGCTGCTGAGCAAGTGCCAATGCTGAATCAGGTAAACCCGCCAACTCAGTTTTATCCGTAATAGTTTTTGACCAAGCTTGGGTCGCGTCCATTACGTTTTCACCAAACTTGCTGGTGAGTTCGGATAGGCGCTGTTTAATTTCACCGTAGCGTGATTTTTTATCACCTTCTAAAGCGATACCGGCTAAGCGGAAGTCGCGTAGTGCATGCTCAATTGCTGTTTTTTGTTCTGTGCTTAAGGTTGCAAACTCTGTGCTATCGGCGAGTTTTTTATAGGCTTTGTAGAGGTCTTGGTTTTGACCCATTTCGGTAGAGTAAGCACTTAATAGCGGCAGGCAGGCATTATAGGCATCACGCAGTTCATCGCTATTGACGACAGAATTCATGTGGCTGATCGGCGACCAAGCTTGGCTTAGCTCATCGTCCCAGGCTTCCATTGGTGTCACAAGCGCATCCCAACTCACTGGAGTTTCACCTGAGTTGATGGATGTTAATAGTGTATTAATGCGCTGACGGTTGCTGGCTAGCAGTTGTTCCATCGCAGGTTGGGCATGTTCGGCTTTAACTTGCGAAAAAGGAGGTAAGGCATTTGCGGCCGCTGGCTGTAATAAAGGATTGTCGCTGATATTAGACATAAAGTGAGGCTCGCCTGTGAAACGGTATGAATAAATAATTCTAGGATGATAGTTAGATGAAGGCGAATGGATATAATTCAAGATAAGCCGCATACTTTCTATAAAGAAAGCCGCCAGTAGAGAGATACGTGATGACAAAGCATTCAATTCCTAGCCATTCAATTAGACGCTATCAGGGCATGACCCCTAAGTTAGGGGATAAGGTATTTGTTGATGCTAGCGCGGTGGTGATTGGCGATGTTGAGATAGGCCAAGATAGCTCGGTATGGCCGTTAACTGTCATTCGTGGGGATATGCATCATATTCGTATTGGCGAGCGTACTAGCGTGCAAGACGGTTCGGTGCTGCACATTACTCACGCCAGCGATTTTAACCCGGGTGGTTATCCGCTGATTATTGGTGACGACGTTACCATTGGTCATCAAGCTATGCTGCATGGCTGCACTATCGGTAATCAGGTGCTTATTGGTATGAAAGCCATGGTGATGGATGGGGTGGTGATTGAAGATAAGGTAATTGTTGCTGCCGGAGCTTTAGTGCCGCCAGGTAAAACTTTAGAGAGTGGCTTTATGTATGTGGGCAGCCCGGCTAAAAAAGCACGCCCGTTAACTGAAAAAGAATTACGTTTTTTCCCGTATACCGCGGCAAATTATGTGAAGCTAAAAGACAAACATATTGCTGAGGGGTATATGGCGTAATATTGCTGATTAAAATCCTTGAACATGTCTGATGATTCGCTAGGATTAACATTCATAATTAAAAAACTAAGAGATAAGGAAATCCTATGCATAATATAAAAAAATTAGCCTTAGCTACACTTTTCAGTGCCATTTCAGCAACGTCTGTTCAGGCAATTGAAAACCAAAAAACAGTTTGCTCTCATGGTAATCAAACCCGAGTGATCGAAGTTGTTTATACAGAAGGAACAGAGACTCCGTGCGAAGTGCACTATAGCAAGGAGGAGGGAATGACTATTCCTTGGAGTGCGAATAACTTAGCCGGTTTTTGTGAAGAAAAGGCTGCCGCTTTTATTGATAAACAAGAAAACTGGGGCTGGGCTTGCGAAGCGGCATCTACGGCAATGGCAGAAGAGCCAGTATCAGCACCCATGACTGAAGAGGCTGTTTCAGAAGAGCCTATGACTGAAGCCCCTGCAGAGGTGGAACCCGTTGCCGCTGCTGAGTAATATCTACTTTACAAATATTTGATTAACGATAGGTTAATGATTTTTTCCCTGCGCGAATCAAGTGCTCTTGTTCATTACAACTGGCGAGACTGATTTTTCCTTGCTGGTTGTAAAGCAGTTGCGTGATACCAGCATTAACTAAAGACCAGTTCAGTTTAAATGCATGCTCATCATCCAATCCCAAACAATATTGTGCAACCGCAGTAATTGGTCCGCCTGAAGTAAATACCACTGCATCTTTACCTGCAGCTTGTTTGATTGTAGCCTTTAATGCGTCACGACAGCGCTGGCTAAACTGATTCCACGACTCAATATAATCCTCGTCGTACTCACCACTAACCCAGCGATCGATGGCTATCGAAAATAATTCTTGAAAGGCCTTTTTAGGGTTTTTCTGTTTGGCTAAATAAGTCCCTAGCGCCATTTTTTGCACTAGGTTATTGCTGGCGATACCGTCTTTATAGAAACCTGGAATGTTAAGCTCGGCATGTGCTGCGGCAATAACATCGTCACTATCAAATTCATTAAAATTTGAATTCTCTATAATAGAGCCGTAGGCGTGCCAAATTTTTTGCGCACCTTGCATGGTTTCACGATGGCGTTTCATTGCCCCATGAACCACTAGACCTGCTTCGATCGAGCGCGCTGATAATGATTGGCCGACGAACTCAGCTTGCTGGTGGCCTAGGTCAGACAGTTGATCGTAATCGAGTTTATTAAATCCCGCCTGACCGTGACGCACTAGATAGATGGAGGCCATTATTTACTCTCCATCATTATTTGATTGCCGACTTCTTAATTATTTTTTTACAGCGCCAATTAATATAATTTACGATTAACCAGAAATTTTTGAAACTCGGATTATCAGTTTGCTTATGATGATAGCGGTAATAAATTTGCTGTACGATCACCGCTAAACGGAATAAACCGAAGACTTCATAAAATGCCCAGTTGGATTTATCAAAGCCCATTCGATCGCAATAATAATCAACCACTTCTTCGCGAGTTAGCATGCCTTCTAGGTGAGTCGGCTGACGACGTATTTGGCGTAAGAACCAGTCATCATCTGCTTGCACCCAATAAGCCATACTATTGCCTAGGTCCATTAATGGATCACCTAACGTTGCCATTTCCCAATCGAGTACGCCGATGATTTCTTGCGGGTCTTTTGGATCGAGCACGACGTTATCCATACGGTAATCGTTATGAATAATGCAGGTAGTGACATCGGCGGGTTGATTTCGCTTGAGCCAGTCCATTGTCTTTTTGAAATTTGGCACATTCCAAGTTTCTGCTTTGGTATAGCGACCACTCCAACCATCGACCTGACGTTTTACATAGCCTTGGCCTTTGCCTAAATCAGCTAAGCCTGCTTGCTGGTAATCAACCTTGTGCAAATCGATTAACTTGTCTAAAACAGAAAAACTGAAGTTGCGATTTTCATCAGCGGATAGTTTCATACCACGAGGAAAGTTATTGCGTGGAATAATACCGTTCAATCTTTCCATTACATAAAAATCACTATTGATAACCGATTGGTCATCGCAAAACGCAATCATGTCAGGCACAAATGGATAAACCGGTTTTAAGCCTTGCATTACGTTGAATTCACGCTTCATATCATGAGCAGATGCGGCTTTATGGCCAGCTGGTGGGCGACGTAGAATTAAATCACCACCTTCAACAGAGTCAGGATATTTTAGGTGATAGGTCAGATTTGAAGCACCACCAGAAAACTGCTTTACCTCGGGTAGCTGATCACCCAAGTTGATACCTTGCTTGCTGAGCCAATCGTGAACGGCTTGCATGTCAAAGGCATCACTGCTGCGTAATGCTTTTGCTTGGTCAATAAATTGTTCTGACATCAAAATATCCTAGATTTTTAAACTTTATATTAATTATTCAGCAGGTTTTATAAATCAATTCATGATTGAGTATTTATTCCACAAAACGGCGTAAATACTTCCCTGTAGCCTTAGGTTCGGCATCCATGCCTCTCATATTTGCTCCACAATTACTCAATCATGAATTTTGACTGTTTGAATATTTTTATCTGAAATAATTACACTTATATATTCTTATTGGCTAGTGCTGGGTCATATTTTTTCATCTTCTCTGCAGTCTTACCGACAAAGTAAGAATACAGCCAAGGCAAATAACGCTTAACAAAATAAACCCGGCGGCCAACCTTATGAGGGTTGCAGATCAATTTATTTTTCTTCATATCACGATAGCAAATATTTGCCACGTCGTCGGCAGTCAGTTCTGACGATTCAAATACTTTATCCACCATTTTTAATAATTGTGGATCACTAGTGCGCATACCTTTATCTAGGTTAGTGCGGAAGAAACCTGGGCATAATACGGTGGTGCCAATGCCATACGGTTTTAATTCATAGTGCATGGTATCGCTGAGGGCAACCACAGCGGCTTTAGTGACATTGTAGGACGCCATTAACGGCGCAGTCATTAAGCCTGCAAGAGAGGCTGTATTAATAAAGTAACCGCTGCCTTGCTGTTTCATCATTGGGGTAAAAGTACGGCAACCCAATGCAACGCTCTTTAGATTAATATCGATTACCCATTCCCAAGTAGACCAGTCCCCTTGTTCAAGGCGATCACCGGTGGCAACACCGGCATTATTAATTACCACATCAATGCCTTGCCAGCGCTGTTGAACTTCTTCTAATAGGTTCTGCCACTGGTCAGGCTTGGTGACATCAAGGTTATAAATCCAACCACTGCCGCCAGCAATTTCAACTAAGTTAAGGGTTTCTTTCGCCCCTTCCATATTGATATCCGCAATGCAGATTTGATCGCCTTCGCGGGCAAAGCGTAAGGCGAGGGCGCGACCTAGGCCACTGGCGGCCCCTGTAATTAATACCTTGCTCATGATCTGTGTTCCGTCGATAGAATGAATACCACTATACTAAAAGCTGCTTAACTATCTATGAAATGAATAGTTTTAATGAGACTATATTCTTATTATTTATGACTTTGAAACGCATTTAGGTGGATTTCAGTATGGGTACTCGTATGGATTCTCGTATGGTTAGTGTGGATATTTCTCGGGTTGACCTGAATCTATTTGTTGTTTTTGATGTGATCTATCGCGAAGGCAACCTTACTCGTGCTAGCGAAGCGTTGAATTTATCTCAGCCTGCGGTCAGTCATGCGCTAGCCCGGTTAAGAGATCGATTTGATGATCCGTTATTTGAACGCTCGGGTAAAAAAATGGTGCCTACGCCATTGGCGAAAGCAATCGTTGAGCGGGTTCGTGAAGGCCTAGTGCATTTAGAATCGACCTTAACCGATGGTTTGATCTTCGATCCTGCGATAGCAGAGCGTACGTTTGTGATTGCTATGCGCGATGTATTAGAAGCCAAGGCCTTGCCCGAGATTGCCGCTCATTTACAAACCATTGCACCGAATATTCGAATTCGTAGTGTGCGCTTACCACGACGGGATATTGAAAACGCTTTAGTTCGCGGAACTATAGATTTTGCTGCCGATGTTTTGATTCCCGTTTCTAAACAGCTAAACCATACCTTATTAGGCAGCGAAGAATTATCAGTGATGGTGGCAAAAGATCACCCATTAACTCGCATACCTGCAGAAAAGTTTTCATTAAAAGCGTATTTAAAAGCCAAGCACATTCAGGTCTCTAGCCGCCCAGATGGGGCAGGAATAGAAGATATTGCATTATCACGCTTAGGCGAGAGCCGTGACATTGCTATGCGCTGCCAGCATTATTATGCGGGGGCTAAGGTGGTTGAGAGAACCGACTGGTTATTAACCTTGCCGACGACGTATGCAACGGCTTTGTGTGACGAAGAAAATGCTAATAGCCAAATTTGTATTTTACCGTTACCGTTTAAAACTGAGCCGCTAGAAGTACATTTGTATTGGCAAAAAAAGTCAGAGCAAGATCCGGCAATGGTTTGGTGTAAGCAGCAAATCGAGAACTTATTATTAGGCTAGCTAGCAAGTATTAGAGAGGTCTATCAGAGAAGTGCTATGAAAAAAGATGAATTAGAACTTGAAGTTAGGCAGCTATTACAATCTACAAACCTAGGCATGCTATCGACTTATTCGACAGAAGAAAGTGAAGATAAAGCAGCAGGGTTTCCGTTCGGTTCTATGGTGCGTTTTGTCATCGGGTGTGATGATGAAAATAAAGGGCAGCCTATCTTGATGCTCAGCCGAATTGCCGAGCATAGCAAGCACATAGCGCAGCAAAATAAAGTATCGTTATTGGTTTCGGCAGTTAGTGAAGAAGTTAGTGCAGAAGTTAGTTCAGAAGATATTCAGCAGACTGCACGCTTAACTCTACTGGGTGAAATGCAAAAGCTGGATGTGGATGATCCTGCTATACAGCACGATGCTGAAATTTATTTTCAACAATTCCCAGAGACGCGAGAATACTTTCAGTTATTGGACTTCGATTTCTATCGTTTAAGAATTACTAAAGGCCGCTATATCGGTGGCTTTGCTCGCGCCCACTGGCTCAAGGGGGCGCAATTTAGTTGCTAGTGAAGCCTTCGGACAAAATGACCTGCTCAGCTTGTTTACGTTCTTGCCACTTCAGCGTTTCTAATTCTGGCTGGTCATAAAACTTATCGACCTTACCGACACATAAATAGGCAATCAATTCTCGTTCTTGCGGAGCGTTTAATATCCGTTTCACTTTTTCAGGGTCTAAGATGCTAACCCAGCCCATACCTATGTTTAGCGAACGAGCTTTTAACCACATATTTTGTACTGCACAAACAACACTGTATTTTCCCATTTCTGCCATGCTGGTTTGGCCTAGCACAGGTCCTTTTGTTGGGTTATAAAAGACGGCAATATTCAACGGCGTTTCGATAATGCCTTCTAGCTTGAGCTGTTCGTATTGCTCTAGCTTTCCCGCTTCGAACTTACCCGCTTTGAATAAAGTTTTAGCTTTTTCATTTTCAACAAAGAAGCTATCGGCAATCTGCTGGCGAGTTTCCGCATTGCTGATAGTGACAAACTCCCAAGGCTGAGAAAAGCCAACCGAAGGAGCCATTAAGGCAGCTGCGAATATCTGGTCAATATCACTTTGTTCAAGTGCATCTGGTAAGAAACGATTTCCTCGTACATCACGGCGTGCGGACATAATTTGAGAAAGAAGCTCAGATTCACTTGGCAAAAACTGCTGATTTGTATTTCGGGTATTCATGGACAATTGCCAAAAGTGCTCTAGGACATAAGTATGGGTATCGAAGCGCCATATTGTAAATCTATCTACCACTTCCTGCACTCATTGTGCTGAAATCAACTACGCTAAATAGATATTATTGCTATGAAAGTTGTAGTCGCTGATGATTTCTATTACACAAGATGTGATTGACCATGTTTCAGAAGGTTTTAGCATACCTTCAATGCCCGATATTTTGATTGAAGTACAAAGAATTTGTGCCGACCCTGATGGTGAACTTGCGGACTTGGCTACCTTAATCTCAGCTGATATTGGCTTGTCGTCCGCCATTTTGAAGACCATTAATTCACCGCTATATGGCATGAACCGGGCAATCAGCGATATTGGCCAAGCAGTGATGTTGCTGGGCATGGGATCTGTTTCGACCTTGATTTCAGGAATACTGATAAAACAAAGCTTTCAAGGGGAGGCGGCGATTCGCTTTGAGCGCTTGTGGGATAACGCTAGCCTAGTGGCAGAGACCATGGTCTTTATCGGTCAAAATATCGAAGATAAAATCCCCCCAGAAAACTTATACACAGCTGGCCTGTTCCATGATTGTGGCATTGCCGCTATGAGTATGAGGTTCTCTTCGACTTATTTAGAAACCTTGTTAGCAGCGAATGAAGATCATTCTAAGACTCAAGTGGAGCATGAAAATGAGCTCCATCAAAGCAATTATGCAGTGGTCGGTTATTTCATTGCTTCTGGCTGGAAGCTACCAAAAGATATTTGCCAGGTGATTTTGAACCATCATGAAGACGACTTTTTAACCCATAATAAGTCGCAAATGGAGAGCTTGGTTTATGCGACCTTAAAGATCGCCGATAATATGGTGAGCAGTTTGAAACGTCGTCAGAATATTGAAGGCTGGGATGGGGTAAAAGATGCCTGCTACCTGCAGCTCGGCATCAATGAGGATATCTATCAGGATTTATGTGAAGACCTTGAAGAGCTGTGGCAGCAAAGAGAATAGTAACAGGGATCAATAAACAGCTAGCTCTCTTTAGTTTTTAGCCACATGCGTACATTTGACCAACGGTTGATAATAAGCGCGGCAAATATCAAGCCGCAGCCCATCAGCTGAAGTATCGCCATCTTTTCATTAAACCAATAGGCTGCAATTAACGCGGTCCAAATCGGTTCCAAAATCATAATAACTGCAGCATGACTCGGTGTTGTTAACCCTTGGGCATAAGTTTGAATTAAGAAGCGAGCAGCAGTGCCAATTAAGGCGCTTAATAATAGCCATTTCCACATAGATGCAGTGATATCGGTCGGCCATGTTTCAGTACTGGCTGAAATTATAATGGCCATGATACCGACAAAAGATAATGAAATTGCGGTGAGTGCTGTAGCTGACATGCGCGCCGCTGCACGACCGTTAAGAATAAAGGTTAAAGATAATAAGACTGCGGCGCCTAAAAAGAATAATTGACTAGGTTCGGGGTGAAAGCCATTTTCTAAACCTAATAAACCAAGACCAACAAATGCGACTGGCAGAGCTATCCAGTTACTGGCTTCGACCTTGGCTTTAAAAATAAAGTAACTAATGGGGGCGACAAGGATAGAGGCGATGCTGGTGATAAAGGCGCCTTCACCGAGATTTTTGGCGTGGAACAAACCAAAAATCCATAAGCACATCGACATGCCAAAGAGTATTCCTACCTGAGTTGAAGCAAGCCACTGCTTGGAGTTTAAACCCGTTAAAGATCGCTTGCTGAACAGTGCTAAAAAGAGCCCTGCTAATAGAAAGCGGCTACCAATAAAAAGCAGTGGCGGCATTTCATTAACGGCTTCTTTAGAAAACATCCAGCTAATGGCGGCAAGTAAAGTAACGATGATTAGCAGTAGGTCTGCTTTTAACGAATGATTTTTCAAGATGGTAACGGCGTATAAATAATGGGAGCTGATCATCGCATATCTAACCAGTTCGCAGCAATCACATTACAGGCAAGACAATAACTATATAGTCAATATCAGCTAAGGTATGATTGTATTTTTAACATTCTTGTCGAGCTTGTCATGAAGAACCTATCTAAAATCAGCACTAGAATTATAACAGCTGTGATTTTATCGATCAGTCTGGTATTTCCTGCTCTTGCTGAGGAAGAGCCAGAGCAAGCAGAGGATGTGAAAGAAGAAGAGAAATCTTCCCCTTGGATCGCGACACCGCTAATAAGCTCTGATCCCAAATTAAGTACCTCGATTGGTGGCTTAGTCGCTTATATGTATAGCTTTGATGAAATTTCTCCCGCATCTATGTTTGGTCTTAGTGCGACTTATAGTAATACCGATTCGTTCGTGATGGCGGGCTTTGGTCAGATGTACTTCGACAATGATAATCAACGTGCCTTAATTGCACTGGCAAAAGGTACGATTCACAACGACTATGATGATTATCTAGGATCAGGTATACCATTAAAAACCACAGACGACCTTAACTTCCAAGTAGCTCGTTATAGTTATCGAGTCTATGGTGATTGGTTTGCGGGTCTACAGGCTGTTAGCAGTAATTATACTGTTGTACTTGCAGAGGAAATCGTCCAAAGCGCGTTTAACGATACCAGTGCAGAGATTTCGAATGATCAGCTTATTGAGTTAGCAGGTTTTGAATCAAAAGCCTTGGGTTTAACTGTAGAGTTTGATAATAGAGATAAGCAACGAGCCGCGACTGCAGGACAATTTTTAAAATTAAATAACATGGCGTATCGCGAAGAGTTTGGTGGCGATATCAGTTTTGATGCCTATCAGTTGAAATATTCAACGTATTTGAGTCATGGTAATGGCCATGTATTAGCCATCAGTTCAAATGCACGTTTGACCGTCGATGCCCCTGTTGCTGCTTATTCATCGGTGAATGTTAAGGGTTATACTCGTGGCCAATTCTTAGGCCCGCATTCTGCGGATATACAAATTGACGAACGCATTAATTTAACTAACGATTGGGGTTTGATCGCTTACGCTGCGGTTGCTTGCTTATATGGCGATACGAACGAGGGTTATATGTCGTGTAGTGATAGCGATAATGTTTTCCCTTCTTTGTCTTTGGGCGCAACCTATACCATCAATCAAAAAGAAGGCATTGTTGTCCGTACAGAAATGGCAAAAGGTAAGGGCAGCAGTAAAGGTTTTTATATGTCGTTTGGTCATCCGTTCTAAAATTAGCAAAAAAAAATTATTATGATCTGGGTTGCAACAGTAAGTTCCACTATACTTGGGGAACTTTCTGCCGACCCGTTAGTTGAATTCTTATCATGAAATTTTGTTATAAATATTTTCTTGCTTGTCTTGCCTTCAGTAGCTTGTTCTTAGCGACCCCATTGCAAGCAAAACCTCTTGATATAAGTTATCAAGAGATGGATTCCTCCATCTCGTGGTATAGCTATCAATTAGCAGATGTCGGCAATATGGCCGCTGCTGAAGAAGGCATGATTGATACTGAAGTGTCTATCGCATTGCCTAAAGACATCAATAAATCCCCTTATCGCATTACCTTGTTTAGCCCAGAAGAGGGCGAAGATGGCGAGCGCCTATTCGAACAAACAATGTTGATTTTTGCTTTAGCGCCTACGGTTGCTTATACCATGACATATTTACCAGAAGACATTACTGGCTGGGATGGTGATAATGATGAGACTCTGGCTGAAAAATGGAAAAAGAGCGTCTCTGGTGGGCCTGTATGGGATGATGATGATTGGTATATTAATTATATTGGCCATCCTTATTTCGGCGGCGTTTATTACCAGGTAGCGCGTAAGTCGGGCTATAACGAATGGAATAGTTTTACCTACAGCGCTTTGATGTCTACTTTCTATTGGGAATACGGTGTAGAAGCTGTTTTTGAAAGGCCATCCATTCAGGATATTGTGGTGACGCCAGTGTTAGGTTGGGTTTATGGTGAATGGGCGCATCAAAAAGAAAAAGAAATTCGCGCTGATGGTGGCCGTGCTTTAGGTTCAACATTCTGGGGCAGTACTGCATTATTTTTCTTAGACCCTGTGGATAATATAGCGATTGGTTTGAATAAGGTATTCGGTAAGAGCTTTATTAAAACGGGTAGCATGACGGTTACTCAGTCGCCTATGGATAGAGAGGTTATTGCACAGAATGACCTGAAGGATTATTGGGGCATTAAAATACAGTTGCTCACCCATTAATTTTTGAACCTGATCATTTACAAGCGTTGTACTATTTATGAATATTTTTAAAGTTAAACAAGTCTGCCTAATCGC
>ERZ1027231.37-NODE-37-length-99408-cov-59.990015_pt1 | contig 99408 bp, 84 predicted proteins | sample MGYA00520866_ERZ1027231 | MGnify/ENA primary metagenome ERZ1027231 (study PRJEB33311, sample SAMEA4378411) | marine metagenome | biome: Marine biome; feature: Fjord; material: Water | collected 2014-07-20T08:00:00Z/2014-07-... | depth 75 m ...
ATGCTCGAGATGTATACCAGCAGAGGTATCGTGAAGAGGCAGAAATAGCTTAATTCGTCGTTATGCTGTTATTTTGAATTGAAAGTTATCAGGCTTTTCATAACCTTGACTAACATTGAAATAAAAGCTCTCAATTCGTTGTGCTCGTTGTTTAACTTCATTTGTCTGAACCGATTTTACACTTAGGTTTGAGGCTAGCTTTTGATTCGCTGAGTCAGAGATAATAGCTTCTTGTGCGGATAATGTTTGATTAATTAACGCATCAAATTCATTACTTTTATCATGATTATTTTCATAAGCTGAAGTAGCACTTGCTTTTGTATTTAGCTTTTCATCGGCCGAATCTGAGTGAGTTGCTTCATTACCTTTAAGTGCTAATAACTCTGATTGTGCCGCGAGTATAGTTTGTGCGGCACTAGCTGCTACCCTAGTATCTTGTGCTGATGGGTTCGTTGGCGCCATTGCTGCCGCGTGTATTTTTTGCATCTTAACTATGGTTGCTTGAGGGTCGCCTGCTACGGTACTTAAGTCGACTGCAACTTCCCCATCCGTTGCATATTTTTTTCCATCTGGCCCTATTTCAAAAGTATATGAAGGTGAGCCAGTAGCAGCACCGCCTGCCGTAGCGTGTGCTAACTCATGAGCTCTTACTTCTTTATCTCTTTGCTGCAATTGGGCGATTATTTTTTCTTCAGTGTGAACCTGCTTGGCGTTTTCGTCAGCTTTATCATGCCCTGAAGTACTAACATTGGCGTCTGCGGCCTGATCTTCTTGGTTCTGTTGAGACTGGCCTTGTTGCTCGTCTTTTGAGTTTTCTTGCTCAGAAATAGAGCTAGCAGCAAGTTCAGCCTGTTTTTTTAAATTAGCGAAGTCTACTTCTTCATTTGTTTGGGCGGGTGTTCGGGCCCTATCTTTCTCTGACGCAACGCCTTTTTCAGCTACTGAAGGGTGAGTTGCAGTGACTTGAGTGATAATTTCTCGTTGATGGTTCTCACGACGCAAGCCTTCCGTAGGCGGATTGACCACTGTGGCTAAGGGTAAGCTTGCTGTATGAGGGGTAATATTCATAAGTAGATATTAATTACCAACTAAGTTTAGGCAGTTACATCAATTAGAGTACCAAGTGAATCATCAGCACTTTTAATAACTTCTGTCGAAGCCTTGGCTTGGAATTCAGCCACTTTCAAATTGACAATTGCTTGGTTTAAATCAGGCAGTGCTACATGGTTATTGGTATTGTTTACTTCAGTGTTTACCTCACCATTATTGGCAGGATTATTTTGTTGTTCGGTAGTTGAAGTAGTACTGGCGACAATATCGGCAGCAGCTTGATCCGCTGTTGCTCTGGCACTTTGAAAACCTTGTAAGCCTGAACTTATTGCAGAGGGTATTTCCACAAGTAAACCTCTTTTTCTTATTAGCTGCGTTGGTTAATTATTAATCTAAATAGTGATAAAGTAAAGCCGAAATTACCCCCGCGTAAGCCAATACTGCTTTAAAGTACTAATTAAAGTGCGAATCAAGCCAGGCGACTAACACCTGATGAAAATTATCGAGGTGAGAAATAAATGGCGCATGGGAAGCATTGTCAAATAAATGGTGTTCACTATTGGGTGCTAAGTGATTAATTTTCCCGATGACCCCCTTGGGAACTAAGCTATCGTTATGCCCGTATAACCGTAAAAATGGCTGCTTGATATTTGATAAATGCTCTCGTAAATCACATTGACTTAATAAGGCTAATGAATTGGCTAAAATTTGTTGGCTAGGAAGCGCATGTGCCATCACTAATTGGGTAATTAATTTCAAATCTTGTCGGATATGAGGACTTCCCATTGCCTGAATTTTCAAAAAACCGCTGATTGTTTTTGCCGTATCTTGAGCTAATTGTTTATGAAAACTTGCTAATACATTTTCTTTTATACCGGGCCAATTATCGTCGGTTTGCTCAACAAAATAAGGACTACTGGCAACACTGATTAATGCCAATACTTTTTCTGGGTGTTTAAGGGACATTTCTGTTGCAATTAAGCCGCCTAATGACCAGCCAAGGTAAATAGCTGGTTGATCAATTACTTGTTCAATATGATGACAAATATCTGTTAATGAGTAAGGCTTTATATCTACAGCACTGTTGATACCAAAGCCTGGTAGGTCAATTGTAATTAATTGGTAGTTATTCTCTTTATTTGCTTGGAATAAATCTAACAACGGTTGCCAAACCCCTGAATTTAATCCCCAGCCATGAAGAAGAACGATAGGAATTACATTTTTATTAAGTGTATTGTTAGGAGGAAATGTGGAAAATGTTAAGCTTTTTGCCATGCTTATTACTGCACTATAAATATCAGAACAATAGTGTATATCAAATTTGGTCATAGCAAAAGGTAAGCGATATGGCATGGAAGCTAGAGTTAAAGACGTTTAAGCGTTATTACACTGATACCCTTAAGAAGGTTAGTTGCTGTGATTTGTGCGGTGCAAACGTTAATAGTAGCTATCTATTGGGGCATTCTTTGTCACAGGCGCTCGTTTGTCAATCTTGTGTCAATGATTTGCCTTACTTTAATCAAAGCCTAGTAGCAAGTAATCTACTCAGTTGGCCTGCGGTTTATCGAGCTTTGCCAAAGATACATTTTGAACACCTCTTTGCATTATCACCCTATATTTACCCTTTCAACAAATGGCTAGCCCAAATGAAATATTTAGGGCGCTTCGAGTTAGCCAATTTATTCAGCAGCTTGCTCTGCGCGCAGTGGCATGCAAGTCTTATAAATCAAACCATTACTCCTATTGATGTCGTGTTATCAGTGCCTTTACATGTCAAAAAATGGCAAGTTCGTGGTTATAACCAAGCGCACCTCATTGCAAAATCATTTGCTGGCGAATTGTCATTACCCTATGACGAAAACTTGGTAATAAGAGTAAAGAATAATGACAGTCAGATGGGAAAAACGGGTAGCCAGCGACGAAAAAATTTAGCCAATGCCTTCGCACTACAAGGTGAGCTAGCGAGCCATATCAAACATGTTCTACTTGTTGATGATGTTGTTACAACGGGCACTACAGCGAGTGAGGTAAGCAAATTATTAAAACAAAATGGTGTTACAACCGTTACCTTGGTAACGGTTTGCTTAGCCTTACCTAATGCGAAGGATAATGATGTCGCAGTTAATTAACCTTATTATTTATATGGGGCTGAGAAAGCTTTGCTGAAAAATAAGCTGTTCGCGAGTAACTTTGTACTTCCGTGCCAATAACCTCTAAATGAGAGCACTTCAGTAGTTGCTATTACTCTGCCTTTGCCTAGGTTATGAGCAACAATAGCAGCATTATGTGCTAATCGATTGACTAAGTTCTTGTCAGTATAACCACTTAACAATGGAGCTGGAGTATATTTCGCTAAGGTAACAAACGGCTGTTGTGGGTGTTCCATTATCAAATTACTATTACGGAACATAGGCAACAAACTTTGCTGATAGCCATAAGCTAACGGGTGACTAGTATCTAATTCTACTTGGAAAATTGCCCCTGCAATACGTTTACGACTAGCGAGACCACTTTTATCCTGATAACTGAGGTTCTCATGATCAAACAATTGATCGATTTGTTCTTGCGAGATAAATCTAGCCTGAAGGATTTCTTGTTTTGCTAACCAAAGAGAAGCACGCTTTTGACTTATTACCACACCTCCTTGTTTAACCCACGTTTTTATTTGCTTAGAGGTATGCTCACTAAGCTGATGGTAATTACCATCAACGAGAATAAGGTGGTTATAATGAGATAAGTCGACTTGTTTTAATTGGTTATGATCAATAATAGACAAGGGAATATTTAGGGTTTCATCAAGATAGAAGCGCACTTCACCTGCCTCGTATTGTGATATACCAGCGCCACCCAATAAAAGTGTTTTAGCCTTACTCAGTGGTTTTAACGAGCTACTGCCAATATCAACCCCTTTCATGGTTAAACCAGTCGTAATGCTGCTTAATTTTATACCAGTCCTATTACTGGCAGAAATTAAATGCTCTTGCCATTTTTCATTTTCTTGAATGCCAGCAGGGATAACTATGCTGCCCGCTTTAAAGTACTTTGTTTCACCATTGATTAAACTGGAAAAAGGCTTAGTCGCTACTTTTGCTTTGATATTACTGCTTAAAAGACTATTGAGTAACTTAGGCGCTAAAAAGTGATGCCACTCAAAAATGTAACCGTAGGCTGATAGGCTTTTGCTGTTTGCTTTGAGAGCTGGAGGTAAGGTCCAAGCTTGCTTCGCCAGCTTTAGTCTGCGAGTTCGGTTTATTTGAATGGATTCAATGTTCATTGCTAATGGCATTGTCCAACCTGAAACATCATAAAAAGTATTATCTTTAAAGTTGGTTTGTTGATTAAATAAAGCTTGAATTAGTCGAAACTGAGGTTGCGCAAGAGGCACATAATAACTGTTGCCTTTTTGGTATTCTCTATCTTCAAACTCGAAGTTAGCGGTTAGCGGATAAACCTTAATTTTGTGTTGTGTAAGTTTCGATAGCAATGCATTGAGACGGAAATTATCTTTGCTTTCGTGCAATAAATAGCCTGAGAAATCTTCTTTTTTAGCAAGTTTTTTACTTTGCTGATAAAAGTCACTGCGGTATTGCTTCAATTGTTCTTTATTTTGCCAAGCACCATTGATGGTAGAAAGTGATGTGGTGACATGATTCTCTATACTAAACTCTAACGTTAGCAAGCCATTAATTGTGTCTTGCTGCATTCCTCTCGCGCTGGCTTGCTCGAATAAAATACCAATGCTGCCATTAATGTCAGGATAAGTTGAACCTTTGCCATAGTAAAAATCATCGAAGTTCTCTTCGCTATAATAAAGACGTTTTTGTTCATCGAGTGCAGAGGCATGAAATTTTGCCAGAGTAGTCGTTAGTTCAACATTTCTTTTTGGTGTCAGTGGATGGGTACGACTCAGTATGCCCGGTTGAAAAAAGTAACTGCTGTTATGACCCATTTCATGAAAATCACCGACAACATGGGGCTGGTATTGGTGAAAGTACTTCAATCGATGTTGACTTTCTTGTTGAGATAGCAATAACCAATCGCGGTTTAAGTCAAACCAGAAATGATTGGTTCGCCCGGTAACCCAACCTTGGTGGTGTTCCATATGATTGGCATCGCTATTGTCACTTGAATTACGATAAGTGCTAACCCAATTAACAAATCTATCCATGCCATCAGGGTTAATACTCGGTTCTAACACTATTACGGTATTGGCAAGCATTTCAGCTAGAGTTTTATCTGTGCTAGCGGCTAAATAATAAGCAACTATCATGGCTGCATTTGCACCACTTATTTCATCACCATGTACGCTGTAACCTAACCAAATAACTAACGGGGCATTGTCAGATTTTTGCTTATCAAGTTGACTTGTCTTTAGAGAAACCTTTTGAGATAAAATATCGCGATCACTGAGGATATTCGATAAGTTGGCTAAATTTTCTGGACTAGAAATTGTTACCAGTAATTGTTCTCTTTGTTGAGCCGTTTTACCCATAGAGGTAATATTGACCCGCTCGGAATCTTTGGCTAGCTGATAAAAATAATTTTTCAACTGATCATGTCGAACATGACGTTGGCCGATTTCAAAACCTAAACTGGCACTTGGTAAAGGAATTTTGTTATTAAATTGGCTACCTGCGGGCAAGTAATCTTGCGCTGGCATGGCAATAATCCAGCTAGAGAAGAGTAGAGAAATGGATAAAATTATAATTCGTAACAGTAACATCTAGATGGCCTCAATATTTGACTTACATAAAGTATCAAACAAAAGCGTAAAAATCATTAGCACATAACTAAATAGCAGCGTAAAATGGTCATACTTGAGTAAAACAGTCAGGTACTTTTTTAATTGATTTCTTTAAAGTGATTTTAAAGTAATAAAAGTAACCGAGAGCAAAGAGAGCTAAAACCATGATCAGTATTTCAGAAAATGCTCAAAAGCATTTTATAAAATTACTTTCGCAACAAGCTGAAGGTACCCATATTCGCGTTTTTGTTGTAAATCCTGGCACAGCGAAAGCTGAATGTGGCGTTTCATATTGTCCACCTGACGCAGTTGAAGCCGATGATATTCAACTTCCATTTGAAGGCTTTTCAGCAATGGTTGATGCTGATAGTAAAGGCTTCTTAGAAGATGCTGAAATCGATTTTACCACGGATCAAATGGGCTCACAGCTTACGTTGAAAGCGCCAAATGCTAAGCTACGTAAAGTTGCGGATGACGCACCACTATTTGAACGTGTGCATTATTTCTTGCAAGCTGAAGTTAACCCTCAGTTAGCTGGCCATGGCGGTGAGTGTACCTTAGTTGAAATTACCGACGATGGTTATGCCGTTTTACAATTTGGCGGCGGCTGTAACGGTTGTGCACAAATTGATGTCACGGTAAAAGATGGCATTGAAAAGCAATTAATTGAATTAATGGCTGGTGAAATAGTCGGCGTTAAAGATGCTACTGAGCATGAGCGCGGTGACCATTCATATTACTAAAATTTAGTTTATATGATTAAGTTACTAGAAAAAATAGGCCAAAATCCACAATACAGTTTAACGCTGTTTTTACGTGGACTTGGCCTTTTTGTTATTGGCTTGCTCTTTGTTGCCTTGGGATATTTTTATCACCATCTTTGGCAGGTTGTTGGCATTATTATATTGGCTATTGCTTGCTTATTGGCTGCATGGGGCTATCTGGGGATTTTTGCTAATCGTTGGTTAAATATCCTTTATCGCACTCGACCCGCCAATAAACGACCAACTGAAAAAAACTCTCATTAAATGACATTAATAATTAATTCTATAAAACAATATTGGCTTCACATTACCGTTATTTTGCTCACCTCGATCGCCACTTTGTCTTTATGGCCTGCTGAGTTTTTGCCGCAAGTCCCAGGTAGTGATAAAACTCATCATTTTATTTCTTATGGCGCTTTAATGTTTCCAGTCGCTTTACGAAAACCTAAATACTGGTTATGGATTACCTTAGGCTTTGCTGGTTTTAGCGGCGCTATTGAATTGATTCAGCCTTATGTTAATCGCTATGCTGAATGGCTTGATATGGCTGCAAATGTTGCAGGTTTAGCGTGCGGTATCATTCTCGCTAAGATTATTGAGAATTACATGGTAGGTAACACTAAGTAACACTTGATTACACAACGCATACAAGCGATTTGTTATTAATTGACCGGTATCAAGCTTGATACCTCTTAGCGTGTTAGTATGCTTTTATTGTTACATTATTAAGTCAACTACCTTATGTCGAAAGAAACTCCTGCGCATCATCTTCCTGTTGCACATCCTCCAAAGCGATTATGGCAAAAAATATCGTTAATAATCGCAAAAGGAAGCTTTGGTTTAGCTGCGATTGGCGTTGTGATCACTCTCATTTATGGTGGTGATGTTGAAGCTGATATTAAAGCAGCACTGGGTGCAACTACCTTTTTTTGTGTTGCAGTTGGTGTGGTATGTCAAGCGATGGGCGGTACGAGTATACCAAACCTAAAGCCGGCACCGAAAGATCTCGATGATTCAAAATAATATCAATGCTTGATTTTATGCAGCAACGAATAGGCAAAATGATATGAGTATCGGCAAGGCTCGATAATATAAACGTTTATGTTGATCAAAACGGCTATTTTTAACCAAAAAAACTTCTAAAGTCCTAGTGGTTTAAAGGAAAAGGCGTTATTTTATCTCCTCTGATTTTTAAAGGTATATACCATGAAATATTTGTTGCAGACACTCGTTTCAGTTTCATTATTATTGAGCATTGCGTTCAGCAGTCATGCAGCAGTAATTTTACAATATCATCATGTTAGCGATAGCACACCGGCAAGTACGAGTATTTCTCCAAAGCAATTTGAAGTGCATTTACAATATCTGAAAGATAATAACTTTAAAGTTGTGGCTTTATCTGAGTTAATTGAAGGCATTAAAAATCAGCAAACTTTACCTGATAAGAGCGTCGCTATTACTTTTGATGATGCTTATATTGATGTATTAACTCAAGCTAAACCCATCTTAGATAAGTTTTCATTTCCGTACACCATCTTCGTAAACCCAGGCATTATCAATCGCAACGAAAAAAATAATGCTTCACATTATTTATCATGGATCCAACTTAAAGCGCTTTCAGATGAAGGTGTAATTATTGCTAATCATGGTTATGAACATGACTCTATGGCACGAATGACTGAGGGGTTAACGCAAACACAATGGCTGAGTAAACAAACCGAACTATTATTAAAAGCTGAGGCAGTTATTAAAGAAAATACCGGCCAAAACTGGCGCTATTATGCTTATCCTTATGGCGAATATGATGTTGCGATACAAGCATGGGCTAAAGCAAATGACTTTGTTGCTTTTTCTCAACAATCGGGCGCGATCGATTTAACTACCGACTTAACCAGCGTACCTCGTTTTCCAGCGTCGAAGCCCTATGACAAAATTTCTGGTTTACGTGATAAGTTAAATTCGTTGGCGTTTAATATTCGTTTAGAAGGCGAGCAAGCTGAAACAATCTTTAAACACAAAGAAGCCAAAAGTATCAATTTTGCTATTGAAACCGGAGACTTTTATAAATCAGCGCTCAATTGTTATATTTCAGGTTTAGGTAAGCAAAAAATCACCTGGAATGATGATGAAAGTTTTAGCATTAATTTTAGCAAAGATTTACCGGTTGGCAGAGTTCGAGCTAACTGTACTGCGGCTAGTATTAGTAAACCAGGTCGCTATTATTGGTACTCTAAGCCATGGTTTATCTTAAAAGATGACGGCAGCTGGTACCATTTATAGCAACGTAAGTGATTTAGTTTTCCTTTCAATCTATTCTCAATTACTAATAAAGCGCGACTATCCTTTGATAGTCGCTTAATAACTTTTCATTATCAATACTAGGCACTTCACCTACTACTTGCTCAGGCCTAAATATTGCGGCTATCTTCCCTGCGGGGTTGATTAATACTAATGAAGCGCTGTGATCGACCCAATAGTTTTCATCTCCTGCTGGTAAATCAACATCACTTTTACTTGCCTCTTTACTAGTGATGGCGTACATCAAGCCTAAATTCCGTGAAAAGGGAAACAATACATCGTGCTCTGCGCGCAGTGCTTTAAAGTTAGGGTTAAAATAGCCAATGTATTGTTTAAGTTTTTCTCTACTGTCTCTTTTAGGATCTACTGAGACTAATAGAACTTGGCTGTTACTGGCAATAGTTACCAGATCTTCATAGATAAAATTGAGGTTTTGCAAAGTGGTTGGGCATACATCAGGACAAGAAGTATAGCCGAAGAAAACCAGCGACCATTTGTCGCGTAACTGCTCACTATTAAAGGGCTGTCCTAACTCATCTGTTAAAGTAAAAGCTGATATTGGCCGAGCCTGCTGATAATGCAAAGCATATTCAGGTAGAGGCAGTTGCTTAGTTTGATTAATCAGATAAAAACCAGCCGCACCCGCGCAAATAGAAATTAAAGCAATAAGGCTATAGATATGTTTATTCATCGAAATCCTACCTTTTGGCCAATGTCACGATGTTACTGTTACTCATATTTTACTCTTAGCCCACGGGTAACCAATAATGATCAAATAGTAAAATAATGAAAAGCAGCATTAAGTGCACAATGGAAAACTTAAATGTTGCCATTGCAGTTTCTTCTTTTGCATTAAATTTGAGCTGCCAAGCATAGCCAATAAATATCAAATTCAAAGTACATGCCCCTAGTAAGTAAAACCAGTTACTCATACCCACTAGATAAGGTAATAAGCACACAACAAAGAGTAATACGGTATATAGCAGTATCTGTGTTTTAGTGAAATTCACCCCATGGGTAACTGGCAACATAGGAATGTTTACTTTGGCATAATCATTCTTACGATGAATAGCTAAAGCCCAAAAATGTGGCGGTGTCCATGTGAAAATAATCAAAACTAATAACAGAGCGTTTGGGGCCACTTCATTGGTCATGGCTGTCCAACCTAACAATGGCGGGATGGCTCCAGCTAAACCGCCGATCGTAATGTTTTGCGGTGTGGCGCGTTTTAAGTACATGGTATAGACAAAGCTATAACCAACTAAGCCTGCTAAGGTTAAAAAAGCGGTCAGTGGATTGACTAAAGCATAAAGAATGATAAAACCGAGGAGGGCTATACTCGCTGCAAATACAATGGCATTAGTGATGCTAATTCTACCGGCAGGCAAAGGCCTATTATGGGTTCGCCCCATCACAGTATCAATTTTTTCATCAACAATATGATTGATAGCAGCCGCTGCCGAAGATAATAAAGCAATGCCAAGCATTGCAGGTATTAATACTTGCCATGGTAAAGCGCCTGGAACCGATAAGCTCATGCCAACCAATGCTGTCAGCACCAATAGGGCAACAACCTTAGGTTTGGTTATATCGTAATATGCGCGCCAATTAGCAAAAATATTGCTAATAGAAAAATGATGATGACCAGCACTCATTGCTTGCGGCATAGGTGTTATCGTTTTATTAATGACTTTACTCATTGAGAGACTCCTTGAAATTTTGTCGTAACTGATAAGTTAAGGTGATCAAACTCAGCATTAAAAAGGCAGCAACTAAGTTGTGCGCGACAGCCACGTTAAGTGGCAACGAAAACCAGACATTACTAATTCCCAAGCTTATTTGAATGACTAATAAACTCAGTAAAGCAATGGCAGCATTTTTTGTTGGGGCAGTGCTTGCCTTAATAAATAAGGTGATGGCTAACCAAGCGAGAAATACGCCAGTAACCATGGCACCTAAGCGATGAGTTACATGAATAGTGACCCTTTCATCATGCGCTAGGTGACCAAACTCATAGCTTTCTTGGTTTGGGGGGATCAAATCAAATGACTGACTAAAATTCAAATCGGATAACCAATCACCCTGACAGATGGGTAATTCTACACAGCTCATTGCGGCATAATTTGACGAGGTCCAGCCACCTAGGGCAATTTGTGCGGTCAAAATGGCAATACCCAATAACGCATAGCGACTGTATTTTTTTAGTGGTAACTCAGCTACATTTTCTCGCTGTGTATTTATTTTTTTGGTGTTAATGCGCAAATATAATAGGAATAATAAAGAAAGCGTAGTAAAACCGCCGAGTAAGTGGCCCATGACCACGATTGGCATTAACTTTAGCGTTACTGTCCACATGCCTAGCGCTGCTTGAAAAATAACAACGACTAAAATAGTCAATGGCAGTAATAACGGATATCTAACGCTGGAGCTTGTTGAATAACGTAATTTAATTGAAAATAATACGATTGCCGCGATAAGCAAACCAAGACTGCCTGCGAAGTAGCGATGAATCATCTCATTCCAAGCTTTAGCTGGTTCGACAGGTCGCTCAGGGTAAGCTTGCTCAGCAGCAGCAATTTGCAAACTTGTTTCGGGCACATCAATTAGGCCATAACATGTTGGCCAATCAGGACAGCCTAAACCAGCATGTGTTAGACGTGTATAAGCACCTAAGCCAATAACAACAATGGCTAATAGTAAGCTGGTCAGCACTAAACGGCGTAGTGTCTGAGAGTTTTTACACTGCTCTGTCATTGAGTTAACCAACCTTAGAATATTTCAAAAGTTTTTTCATATCAGCGACAATAGCTTTACCAAAGGCTGCTAGCAGTTGCTCTTGTTCGGGTAGTTGATGTCTTAGAATAACGTTACCTAAAGGATCGGCGATAAGTACTTGTGGTTCATGTAGTAAATTATTCATTTGCGGAGTCAAGGCAATGATTTTCCATTGGCTCTTGGCTAGTTGTTGGCTCTGCTGTGTCGAAAAAATATTTTCCTTTAGCAGCACTGCCGATACTCTTGGCATATCTTTTCCAAGGGCAACGTAGCTGTTATGTACCGTTTCAATGCTGTGTAAGCACACGTCAGGACATACGCTAGGTAATCGATAAATAATAAGCCATTGCTTGGCCAGCTCTGACTCATTTATACCCAACTCTTTTAATGTTAATGGCTGTGCTAATAACTTCCCTTGATTTGTTACCCCTAAATTCAACCACTGATTGTCTAAAGCTAACTTGGCTAATAATATTGGCAATATAAATACTCCTATTAACAAGAGTAAACTGCGGCGATTTCTCTGGTTCGAAGAAGTGGTCGAGGCATGGTCTGATTGCTGAGTACTGCTTATCGTATTACTCTCAATAGAATCATCTGGGTTTATTGACTTAGCCATAATTTAACGCCTTATTTTTCATTTATTATTGTTAATGTTGTTCACTTACCTGTTCTGTCGCAGCACCTGCTGAATTTTTTGAAGCAAGCTGAGTCGATCTATTTGTTTTAACCCGTAAACAAATCATGAGTATTAACCAAGCGATAGCTAAAGCTGCCCATTGGAAAGCGTAGCCGAAGTGTTTTTCTGCAGGCATCACTATAGGGAGCCAATTTTTTTTATAACCCAGAGTTTCTGCTTGGTCGACATAGATAACAAAGGGTAATAGTGGCTTATCTATTGAAGGAGATATTAAGGCAGAAAATTTGTCTAGTTCAATTTGCTGCACTCGTAATGGCCAATTTGGCTGAGTAAAATCTTGTGAGGTAAGCATGATCCCTTGTTCAACAATACGCACATGACCTTTGAAATTATATTGACCATTTAGTGGTGTGATTTCCGGCAGTTCATTGCGATTAATGGAGCCTTGTACCCAGCCTAAATTGATTAGTACAGCATGACTTTGCGTTTGAACTACCTGCAATACGCGGTAACCGAGTGAGTTTTTTTCTACTTGATTATCAAGCAAAAATACATAGTCACCATTAAATTGACCAGCAATGGTTACAGGAAAATCATTAATACTTTCTTTACCGATAAACTGCTTTTCCTTAGATAATTTGACTACCTCGTTCAGCGCTAATGGTGATTGCTGATTTAGTTGGTTAATACGGTCAGCGCGCTGTTCTTTCTCAAAGCCGCGGTTATACTGCCAAAAAGATAGTTTAACCAAACAAAAAAACACAATAAGCGTTAGCCCTAACCAAAGGGCACTTCTTATCAATGATGGGGCAAATGTGTTTTTCGGCTTATCGACAGTCTGCAAAAATAAGGCCTTATAAAATATAGACAAAAACAAATAGCATGACCCAAACGACATCGACAAAATGCCAATACCAACTTGCCGCTTGAAAAGCAAAATGGTTTTCTGGGGTGAAATGACCTTTTAGCACTCTAAACCACATGACTATCAACATGATACAACCCAAAGTAACGTGCATGCCGTGAAAACCAGTCAGTAAATAAAAGGTATTACCGTAGACGCCACTATCTAGAAATAGGCGCATTTCTTCAGAGTAACCATGAGCGTATTCTTCTACTTGAAAGAACATAAACGCTAAGCCAAGTACTATGGTTAGACCAAGCCATGCTTTAAGTGGTCCACGATTATTTTTAATTAATGCACTATGAGCAAAGTGCGCGGTAATCGAAGAGGTTAATAATAAAACGGTATTAATTAAGGGCAGACCATACCAGCCCATGGCTGTGGTGGTGGTACCGTCGGGGGTGGTTAATAAAGGCCATTGGGCAACAAAGTCAGGCCAAAGCACAGCGCCCGTTGATACGTTGTTACCTGCACCGCCTAACCAAGGTACAGAAAATACCCGTAAATAGAGTAAAGCGCCAAAAAAAGCGGCAAAGAACATCACTTCAGAAAAAATAAACCAACTCATGCCTTGACGGAATGAATTATCCATTTGATGTGAGTACTTACCGGTTAGCGACTCACTAATGACATCACTAAACCAACCCACTAGCATATAGACCACAAGTGCAATACCAGCCAGCAACAAATACCCACCGTAACCATTCGTTTCATTGGCCAAGTCGGTTACATAGTTTGCTGCGCCAAAAGCAATCATAAATAGTGCTATTGCGCCGACTATTGGCCAGTGGCTTTGACTGGGTACGTAATAACTTTCATATTCTTTGTTAGTCATTTTCTATCCCTTTTGCGAGTAGAACCCTATGACGACTTCTCGGTTATGTCATACAAGGTATAAGATAAAGTTAAAGTGTTTATATCTGTGGGCAGCTCTAAATCGACATAAAACTGTAAACTCATTTCAACATCTTTTCCCGCAGCTAGCGGCTGTTGAGTAAAGCAAAAGCATTCAATTTTATGAAAATAGTTTGCAGCTAATCCGGGTGATACTGAGGGCACTGCTTGCCCGATAATGTCGTGTTCAGCTTTATTTTTTGCATAGAATGAGACTAATTTCATCTCACCAGGATGCACATTTATTTCATTAATGACCGGCTCAAACTTCCATGGAATACCTTTAGCGTTTCGGGTAATAAACTGCACCTTTACAGTACGTGATTTATCTATCCCGCCGTCCTCATAAATTGCTGCGCTATCATTTGTTTTACCATTTAAACCGGTAATATCACAAAAAACGTCATATAAAGGCACCAGAGCAAAACCAAAGCCAAACATAGCAACCACAACAAGCAGTAATTTTCTTACTGTTCTATTATTGCTTTGGATACCTGAACTAGTCTCTTTATTCATGTTGGCTTTGTCGTCATTAGTGCTCATATTAGTTAATGCTCGTGCTGATCAGCATTATCAATATCTCGCTGTGGTGGCGGTGTGCTAAAAGTATGGTATGGGGCAGGGCTTGCTACCGTCCACTCTAAACCTATTGCACCATCCCAAGGTTTTGCCGGTGCTTTCTCGCCACCTCGAATACACTTGATTACTACCGCTAAGAAAATAAGTTGCGATAAACCAAAGGCAAAGCCACCAATGCTGACCCATTTATTAAAGTCAGCAAACTGCAGTGCATAATCTGGAATTCTGCGTGGCATGCCTGCTAAACCTAAAAAGTGCATAGGAAAAAACAGTAAGTTCACTGAGATTAATGAACACCAAAAATGCCACTTGCTCAACGTATCGTTGTACATGTGACCTGTCCATTTAGGCAGCCAGAAGTAAGCGCCAGCATAAAGAGAGAATAATGAGCCAGTAACTAATACATAATGAAAATGTGCGACAACAAAGTAGGTATCGTGATATTGGAAATCGACCGGCGTCATGGCCAACATCAACCCTGAGAAACCACCAATGGTAAATAAAATAACAAAGGCGATAGAAAACAGCATCGGTGTTTCAAAGCTTAATGAACCACGCCACATAGTAGCGACCCAATTAAATACTTTCACCCCAGTGGGTACCGCAATTAACATAGTGCAATACATAAAGAACAATTCACCAAATAATGGCATACCGGTAGTGAACATATGATGTGCCCAAACAATAAAGGATAATAAGGCAATAGATGATGTTGCATAAACCATTGAACTATAACCAAATAATCGCTTGCGTGAGAAGGCTGGAATTGTGGTTGAGATTATGCCAAAGGCAGGCAAAATCATGATATAAACTTCAGGATGACCGAAGAACCAAAAGATATGCTGAAACATCACGGGATCACCGCCACCAGCTGCATCAAAGAAACTGGTGCCAAAATAGGTATCGGTCAGTAACATGGTCACTACGCCGGCAAGGACTGGCATGACGGCAATTAATAAATAAGCTGTAATAAAAAAGGTCCAAACAAACAAAGGCATTTTCATGTAAGTCATGCCTGGGGCACGCATATTCATGATGGTAACCACAATGTTAATAGCACCCATGATTGAAGAAATACCCATAATGTGAACAGCAAAAACGAAGAAAGCAGTACTGCCATTAGAATAAGTCGTTGATAGTGGTGCGTAAAAAGTCCAACCAAAATTAGGCGCACCACTTTCCATGAAAAAAGAGCCCAGTAAAATAGCAAAAGCAAAAGGAAGGATCCAAAAGCTCCAGTTATTCATTCGAGGTAATGCCATATCTGGTGCTCCTAACATCATTGGAAGCATCCAGTTAGCGAAGCCGGTAAAGGCCGGCATAATGGCACCAAACACCATAACTAACCCGTGGACGGTGGTTAACTGGTTAAAAAAGTCAGGTTCAACTATTTGCAGACCGGGCTGAAATAACTCAGCTCTGATCACCATAGCTAAAGCGCCACCAGTTAAAAACATAATAAAAGCAAACCATAAATATAGGGTGCCGATGTCTTTATGGTTAGTGGTATAGAGCCAACGTTTAATGCCAGTCATTTTATGATCATCATGATGTTCGTCGTGCGAATCTTGTGCTATAACGCCTGTAGTCATTTTATTTCCCCTACTTCGCACTTGCAGCATCAACAGCTGCAGGTTGTACTAAATCACCAGTATTATTTCCCCAAGCATTACGCTCGTAGGTCACAACTGCCGCTATTTCAGTTTTGGTTAATTGACTACTAAAAGCAGCCATAGCAGGATTTTTCTTACTGCCGTTCAGTACCATATCTATATGAATTGCAATATCTCCCTTTGCAATTACACTGCCTTTTAGCGCAGGAAATGCTGGAGGTAAGCCTGCACCATTTGGTTGATGACAAGCGACACAAGCAGTCATATAAACTTTTTCGCCCATAATCATTAACTCATCTTGGCTATACACTTTAGCTAAATCCTCAAAGGGTGCTTCATCGGTTAATATCTCTACCGCATCTTCAATCTTAGTTTCAATTGCTACTGATGCTTTAGCATCCGGTTCTGTATTATCAACAGCTGACTTCACATCAGAGGCTTGCACGACATCACCGGTATTATTGCCCCAAGCATTTCGCTCATAAGTGACTACAGCGGCTATCTCTTTTAAACTCAATTGTTTGCCGTAGGCTTGCATACCTGTGCCCGCTTTACCGTTAAAGACAATATTGAGGTGATCTTTTATCGTGCCGGTTGTGGCTACAGGGCTACCTTTTAAGGCAGGGAAGGCTGGCGGTAAGCCTAAACCAGTAGGTTGATGACAAGCTGAGCAGTGAGCTGTGTAAGTTGTTTCACCTAATTGCATAAGTTCTTCTTTTGATAAAGAAGCGTTTAATGAGTCTTGTTCAGCACTTGCTGCAGCGGCGATACGTTGCTGTTGTTCATAGAGCCAAGAGTCATAATCTTCTGCTGATTTTACCTCAACAACAATGGGCATAAAGCCATGATCTTTCCCGCATAACTCAGCACATTGACCACGGTAGATTCCGGGTTCTTCGACTCTAGTCCATGCTTCATTGATAAAACCTGGGTTAGCGTCTTGTTTTACAGCAAAAGCAGGTACCCACCAAGAGTGAATGACATCATCGGATGTGATTAAAAATCTTACTTTTTTATTGGCGGGAATAACGAGTGGTTTATCAACTTCAAGCAAATAATTCTCACCTTTGACGGCATTATTTTCTTGTTGATTTTGGTATTGTTCGCGGGGAGTTGAAAGGACAGAGTAATATTCAATATCTTGGTCAAAGTATTTGTAATGCCATTTCCATTGTGAGCCTGTTATTTGAATGGTAACATCAGAGTTCTCATTGTCCTCCATGGCTATCAGTGTTTGTGTGGCAGGTATTGCCATGGCAATCAAAATAACAATGGGTATTGCAGTCCATAAAATTTCGACTTTAGTACTTTCATGAAAATCAGCAGGTTTTACACCCTTAGATTTTCGGTGAAAAGCAATCGACCAAAACATAGCGCCAAAAACCAAAACTCCAATGGCAGTACAAATATAGAGCACCAGCATATGTAAATCATATACTTCTCTACTAACGGCAGTTACCCCTTTAGTTAAATTTAACTGCGTCTCTGCCCAGGCTGAATTGGTAAATAGGCTTATCAACACTAGCCAAGTTAGCTTATGTTTCCCCACACGGCATCTCCTCTTTTCAATGATAGAGAACAGATGTGCAGCAATGTACTTCATAACTCACTGAACTGAATATCTGTTGTTGTTATTATTTTTATCAACTAACAAGAGCTCGGTTTAGCCACGGCTTCGCGATGTAGAACGGTTCATGACGAATATACTGATACCATTTGGTATTTATCCAGAGATCAGGTTAATTACCGACGTGAATTAGTAATCAGTCACAGCACAATTGTGTAAGTGAACTAGTGTGACAGGATTAGCGCATTGACGTCTTTTTATTCTTATTATGTTCGTTTTGTATGCGTTTCTACTTATAGAATTACGCTAAAAATTGATCTAGGTCAAATTTTTTATCCTGTTGAAATAATAAAAAAGTCATTTAATTCAATGGAGTAATAGCTCTAAAGAGAGTGTGAGCTATGCTGTGGCTAGCTTTGATTAAATTTAATGTGAGGATTTAGAAAGAGTAGAAAAATTAATAAAAGTTGAGAAGGGAAATATATTAAGGAGAAAATAAAAACGCTATATTTATTACCTAATGTATTAGGTAATAAATATAGCGAATAAGGTCTGGTATGTAGATAATTACATCCAACGACCACTTCGGATAATACCAACGGCAATACCTTCGATATTAAATTCTTGATTAGCTAGGTCGACTTTAATAGGTGAGAACTCTTCGTTTTCGGCATGTAAATAGACAACATTACCCTCACGTTTAAAACGCTTTACTGTGACATCGTTTTCAACTCGAGCAACAACAACTTGTCCATTTTGTACATCGGTAGTTTGATGTACCGCCAGTAGGTCACCATCTAAAATACCTATATCTTTCATGCTTTCGCCATTCACGCGTAAAAGGTAGTCGGCAGCAGGATGAAATAAATTACCATCCATTTTATAATGCTCTTCGATATGTTCTTGCGCTAATATGGGTTCACCCGCAGCGACACGTCCTATCAGTGGTAAACCGTCCACTTCAAGTAACTCCTCAACTAAGCGAATACCACGAGAAGTGCCTGCAAGCATTTCAATATAGCCTTTTTTTGCTAACGCTTTTAAATGTTCTTCGGCGGCATTAGCTGATTTAAAACCAAAAAAATTAGCGATTTCAGCACGCGTAGGTGGCATACCAGTATCTTGAATTTTTTCTTTGATTAAATCATAAATTTGTTGCTGTCGTTTAGTCAGCGGTCGCAATTCGGTAGTTGAATCTATCATATCTCTAGCCTGTAAATTTACACAGTATTACTGGTATTGTATACAGGATAAGGTAAAAGGCAAGCCCCAGTTAGCTTTATCTAGTTATTTGTTCTTTTACGTAGAGAAACTAGAACAGATAATCGAATTAACAATGTTTTATGCCTGTAACCTTGTCTATTGTAAATGTACTTATGTACATCGCTAAGTATATTCAAAATAGTTAACATTATGATTAATCAGGTGTAAATTCAAATTGTTGTGCTTTAGGATGCATAAGTATAAATGGCAATATATTCACTGCTGGTTACACATTTTATTCACTAGCCAGTAAAAAAATTCCTTTATTCATGACTAAAATCTACGCCAAATTATTTATACCTAGTAAATATAATTTAGTTTTGTAAGAATAACTTTAGATAAAACTACTTAATCGCACTAAAAAATAACAAAAGGTTACTGATGCACTGGCGGAAAAAATTTGTTCAATCGTCTTTAATATTTGTAAGTGAAAAACTTACTGTTGAAGATATTGAACAACGAAAATTAAACTCAGCTTGCTTAGTGTTAACACTCGCTTTAGGGGCGGTGCCTTATGTTCAAAGCGCCGAGTTAAATAATAGTTATTCGTTCAATATTCCTCAGCAAAGAGCAGATCTATCGCTCACTCAATTTGCAGAACAAGCAGATTTAACACTTATTTTTTCACTAGATAAAGTAAGCGCTACCACTGCTAATAAGTTAATAGGCAATTATTCTATTGAACAAGCCATTAAACTTTTACTTGAGGGTACTGAGTTAGTCGCAACATTGAGTGAACAAGGTCTGCTTTCCATAAATAATAAAAATGATTTGGGGAAGACAGATAACATGTTTAAAAAAAATACATTATCGACAGCAATTATTGCAATTTTAGCATCAACAGCTTCAGTGCAAGCAAATGCTGAAGAAAGTGAAGCAGCTGAACAAGACGTTGAAAAAATCACAGTCACCGGTATTAGGGGGGCTCTTGGTCGCGCTTTAGATACCAAACGTGAGGCTAGTGGTGTAGTCGATTCTATTTCTGCTGAGGATATTGGTAAGTTTCCAGACACTAACCTTGCAGAATCATTACAACGTATTACTGGTGTTTCAATAGATAGATCCGGTGGTGAAGGTCAAAAGATAACCGTGCGTGGTTTTGGCCCACAATTTAATACTGTACTTGTTAATGGTCGACAACAAGCTTCTGAAGATCCAGGTCGTGATTTCAGCTTTGATACCCTTGCTGCCGAAATGGTAAAAACGTTAGATGTGCATAAGACTTCTTCAGCAACGGTACAATCAGGTGGTATTGGTGCTACGGTTAATATCGAAACGGCGAAGCCTTTTGCTATTAATGGTTTTAAATTAGCGGGTAGTGTCAAAGCCACTTATGATGGCAATAGTGAAGAGACCTCCCCACAAGCATCACTCTTGATAAGTGATACTTTTAATGACGATACTTTTGGTGCTTTATTTGCAATATCGTATTTAGAACGTGAAACGAAATTAAATCGTGCACAAAGTGCTGGTTGGCGTGAGAACTCCTCATTTGGTAAAGGTGCTCCGGTAACAGAATCCGGTGACGTTTATAGCGGTAATATATTTATTCCCCAAAATTTTGATTCATTGGTAACCACAGAAAAACGTGAACGTACCAATGCAAATTTAGTCTTGCAGTACGCCCCTTCAGACAATCTTGTCATTACCGCTGATGCGCTATACTCAGACTTTGATGTCAAATCGGATACGACATCTTACGGTCATTGGTTTACTTCTGACAACGTTGAAAATGCTGTTGTTGATGAAAATGGTACGATCACTTCAATGTATCAAGAGACAGGTTTAGCAACTGACTTTCACGCTAAAAAAGCAGATCGCTTAACTGATTCACTTTCTATTGGTTTGAACTTTGATTGGGATGTTAATGATAACTTAAATATGAAATTTGATTTAAGTAACTCAACAGCTAAAAGAGAACCCAATAATGGTCGTGGTGGTAGCTTAGCATTATTAGGTTACGCCAATAGAGTTCAGTGGAATCTTGATGATAATATTTTGCCTTATTATTCTGATTTTGCAACTCCAGACTCTACAATTTACAGCGGTCAACAAGAAGGCGATGGGGTTAGTCAAGACCCAAGTAGCCCTGACTATGTTTCGCCTACAGGAGTTTCGGATTATTTAGATACGGCAAACAGTCATGCTCATGTAATGATCCGTGACAGTAAAGAGGTTGAGGATGTTGTTACACAACTTAAGTGGGATAGTCTTTGGTTATCGGATGGAGACACTGGTTTCTCTGCTGCCCGTTTCGGTGCAATGTACTCTACTGAAACTAAAACGGTAAACTCTTGGGATAATACCACTAGCGGAATTCATTGTACCTATTGTAATTACCAAGACTTTCCTGATGTTAGCGACTTCCCTCAAGAAGTTTTTGATGCCGGAAATGATTTTTTAAGTGGTGTTAGTGGCAGTGGCCGCACACCATCACAATGGTTAACTTTTGATGGTGAAGCATTATTTGATTTCTTAGGGGCTGTTGAAGGTGTTGATTTTAATGCAGTAAAAACAAATAACTCTTTTGAAGTGGAAGAAGAAACGACAGCTTTTTATCTTGAACTCGATTTTGAAGGTGAGATAGCAGGTATGCCTCTTTATACTACTGGTGGTCTTCGTTACGAAACTACTGATGTGACGGTAGGCGCTACCCAAGCAAATGTTCAGCGATTAGATATTCTTGATGCAACTGAAATGCTCGCAGTGTATGGACCCGCTTCAGAGTTTGATGAAAAAAGTAGTTATGCTCAAATTTTACCAAATTTTAGTGCTAAGTTAGAAATTACCGATGAACTTATTGCTCGAGTTGCGGCATCAAGAAGTATTTCACGACCTACCTTAAATAGTTTACGTCCAATTACGTCATTAGATACTGTGCGTCAGGGTAACTTGCAATCTTCTAGTGGTAATGCGGAGTTAGTACCGTTTAGTTCTGATAACTTAGACTTGTCAATTGAATGGTATTATGGCGATGCGAGTTATATTTCAGCGGGTTATTTCAGAAAACACGTTGCTAACTTTATAACCAGTAGTAAAAACCCTAAAACTTTTGTGACTGCTGATGGTAGTTTGTTAACAGACCCTTCTACAGGAAGTGATGTTAGTGCACCGGATGCAGATGATCAAGTTGCAGTGTTTACCAATACAGCGCCTAGTAATGGCGAGTCAGCAGTTGTCGATGGTTGGGAACTTGCGGCACAACATACCTTTGATTCTGGTTTTGGCCTGCTCGCTAATGCGACACTTGTGGATAGTGATGCTGACTTAGATAATGCTGATATCACTCAAGTTTTTGCGTTAACAGGGCTAAGTGACTCAACTAACCTTATCGCTTTTTATGAAAGTGGTCCTTTCCAAGGCCGTATCGCCTATAACTGGCGCGATACCTTTCTACAAGGCCTTACGCAAGGTGGTGGCGATGGGGTAACTTATGTTGAAGCCTATTCTCAGTGGGATGCAAGCGCGAGTTATGACATCACTGATAAAATTACTGTTTTTGTTGAAGGCATTAACTTAACTGAAGAATATACACATAGTCGTGGTCGATTTTCTAATCAAATATTAGATGTTGTTGATAGCGGTCGTCGTATTTCATTCGGTGTACGTGGTTCATTCTAATTAGCGTAATTATATGAACAGGAAGGTTTCTTTTATAGAAGAAACCTTATGCCAATTTCACTAAGTTAGAGACTCTATTGCTCGCGGGAAAATAGTTCAATGGTAGGTGCTTGATTGACCAATAGCTGGCTATTGGGATTGAGGGTCATTCCGTCTTGGAACATTTTATTTGCCCAAAATAGGCAAGAACTTAATGGGATTGGTATCCTCTCTGTATTTATAAGCAAGCAAATTTATAGTGAGTTTGTTTGCCTATGCGTATAACTCACTTTTCTGTATAAGAGAATTAACACACTACTGGGTCTTACAATATGAATAAATTAACAAAAACAGTGGTCATTGTTGGCGGAGGAATTGCCGGATGGTTAACTGCTGGGCGATTAGCGGCTAAACACAAAAGCAATACCGAGCAAGGTTTAAACGTTATTCTTATTGAATCAGCTAATATTCCTGCTGTAGGAGTTGGTGAAGGTACGTGGCCAACTATGCGTAGCACGCTAAAAGCGTTAGGTATTAGTGAAACCGATTTTATTATTGAATGTGAGGCTAGCTTCAAACAAGGGGCTAAGTTTGCTAAGTGGTTTGACGGTACTGAAGATGATTTTTATTACCACCCACTAGTTTTACCCCAAGGGTTTGGTAAAACAAATTTAGCGGCACATTGGTTAGCTAAGCAAACTCAAGTCAAGAAAAAAAATAATCATGTTAACTCATTTTCAAATGAAGTTTGTTTTCAGGAAGCTATTTGTGAACAAGGGCTGGCTCCCAAAACTATTCGTCATGCCGAATTTTCTGATGTTGCAAATTATGCCTATCACTTAGACTCGGCTAAGTTTGCTGTATTTTTACAAAAACATTGCCAAGAAAAGCTTGGAGTCACTCATATTGTTGATGACGTAACGGGTGTTAATTGCGACGTTAATAGTGCTGATAAAGACATTATCGACGAGACTATTGGTAAGGGGGATATTCTTTCCGTTAGCACCAAAAGTCATGGTGACATTGCCGGTGAACTTTTCGTTGATTGTACGGGTTTTTCATCACTGTTATTAGGAAAACATTACCAGATACCTTTTAAAAAGTGTGATGATATTTTATTTATCGATACTGCACTAGCGGTACAAGTCCCTTATGACTCAAAAGATTCACCTATCGCCTCGCATACTATCTCTACAGGACAAGAAGCCGGTTGGATTTGGGATATTGGCTTACAACATCGTCGTGGTGTTGGTTATGTATACTCCAGTAAACACTCAACAGAAGCAGAAGCTAGAGCAGTGCTTGCTGAATATGTTGGTGATAAGTTTTCATCGTTAAACGTGCGTAAAATTCCTATTGTCAGTGGCCATAGAGAGAAGTTTTGGCAAAATAATTGTGTCGCTGTAGGTTTGTCTGCAGGTTTTTTAGAGCCGCTTGAAGCTTCCGCTTTAGTCATGGTCGAGCTGGCGGCACAAATGATTAGTGAGCAATTACCTGCTTCTCGAGAGGTGATGGATGTTGTCGCGAAGCGTTTTAATGAAACGGCGTTATACCGTTGGGATAGAATTATTGATTTCTTAAAATTACATTATATTTTGAGTGAGCGAACAGAGTCTTTTTGGACCGATAATCGTGACAAAAAAACTATTCCTCAAAGTTTACAAGACTTAATGGTTGAGTGGAAATATCGTGCCCCGGCCGATCATGACTTTACCAGTAATAATGAAGTATTCCCTGCGGCGAGTTATCAATATGTGCTTTACGGTATGGGTTTTAAAAGTGATTATTGTCATAGCCCTTATGCGCTAGATGACTGTGATTTTGCAGATAGTCAGTTTATGCAAAACAAAAAACTAACGGATAAAGCGCTGTCGTTATTACCCAGTAATCGAGAGCTATTAGATAAAATTAAAACCTTCGGTTTTAGCCGGATCTAAATCTCTTTACCCGTACTTGACCAAGTTGTCTAAACCACTTGGTATAACCTGCTGAAATTGCAGCGTCACCTAAAAGAGTAATATTAAATGGCACAATTAGTTGCAATAGATAATAAAAATCACCTTAATTTAAAAGTAGATGCGGCTAAAGCTGAATTACATGGCGAGGGGTTGCACTTAGTGCCCGCAGTTATGTCTGAGTTTACCAGTATGGCGGTACAGTATCCTTTAGTTATTACTAAAAATGCCGATACAGGGCAGTTTGTGGTTGCTGCAATGTTAGGTTTTGAGTCGGGTGAAAATTTATTTTGGCGCGATGGTCAGTGGCAAGGTTTATATCTGCCTTTACAAATTAGACGGCAGCCATTTTTTGTCGGTAACCCCGAACAAAATAGTGAACAAAAAGTTGCGGGCGATTATGTTGTCTGCTTTGATAGTGAAAGCCCAGCAATAACTTCCAATGACGGTCAGGCATTATTTAACGAAGATGGTGTGGAGACTGAATATTTTCAACAAGCCAAGTATTGTCTTGCGCAGTTATTAGAAGGCGAGTTAGCAAATAAAAGGTTACTTGAGCAATTACAAAGCATGGAGTTATTGCAAGTGATGAAAATGGAAGTCACTTTTGCTAATCAGCAAAGTACCACCTTGAATGGTTTATATACCATTGATACAGAAAAACTTGCCGCCTTATCAGCTGAGAAAATAGCAAGTTTGCATAAAGCTGGCCTGCTGCAAGCAATCTACACCTTAATTACTTCGCTTGGTCAAATTCATCATTTGATTGATTTGAAAAATAAACAACTGGGTTGTTAGTTGTTACCTATGTTTGATTTTAGCTTAAATAGCCAACCAATTTTAGCAAAGCATTTAATTGGCGTAGAGAAAGTACCTTTACTGATTATTGATAACTTTGCTAATTCAGCGCTTGATTTAGTTGAGTTTGCTGGGGACGGTTCGTCTTTTCAGGCGGATAAAAATAATTTTTATCCGGGTAAACGTAAGTTAATGCCAAGCGAATATGGTGAGCAGATATGTCGTCAATATTTGCCTTTATTACACTCTTTTTTCGACTGTCCACAAACGAGTGCAGCCAAAACTGTTCTATCCGCCTTAGCGCTTGCAGATACGCCGGTAAAACAATTACGTCCTATGCAAATGCTGCCTCATATTGATACCCCGCAAAGTAACCAATTTGCCGTAGTGCATTACTTGTGCAATAAAGAACATGGTGGAACGTCTTTTTATCAGCATAAAGAGACGGGGTATCAAACGATCACTCAAGACAGATTATATCACTATGCACAGCAAGTAAAAAAAGAAGCTATGGCTAATCAAATACATAAAACACCTCGTTATATGAGCGGTAGCGACAAGCTATTTGAACAGCTATATTCAGTAGAAGCTCGAATGAATAGGGCTATTATCTACCCAAGTAATTTGTTGCACTCAGGTAATGTAACTGAGGCTTTAGGTTTGTCATCGGTACCACAAAAAGGTCGTTTGACTATCGGTAGTTTTATTTTACTCGAATAACTTATTTGTCACTTTTATCTTTTTTGCACTTTTTTATGTAAAGCACTAGCGGAAAATTATTTATCATTCGTCTTATAAGGTAAGCAATAGATAAAAAATAAAATTCACACTTAGCTAATACTAAAAAGTGAAAGCAATATTATGATAAAAGAAAGCACATTACACATCAGTTTTATGGCTGTAAGGCAGACAATGCGCAGAGTGATCTCGCGCATTGTGCCGCCGCGAGAAGTGGAAGATATCGTCCAAGAAACATATGTACGTATATGCCAAGTTGAGAACAAAGAAGCGATCAAGCAACCTAGATCTTTTTTGTTAAAAACGGCAAAAAATTTGGCCATAGATCACCTTAAACGAGCGGATGTTAGGCTCGTAGACGCTGTCGATAATATGGCTGAATTTGAACACTTAGTCAGTGCGGATGATGCAATATATCAGCAAGTAGCAACGGATAAAGAGTTTGCCCAATACTGCGAAGCAATAAGACAGTTACCAATACAGTGTCGTAAAGCTTTTGTATTAAAAAAAGTGTATGGCTATTCGCAGAAAGAAATCGCGAAAAAATTGTCAATCAGTGAAAGCACAGTGGAAAAACATATTGGCCTCGGCGTTAAACGCTGTACCTATTTTATGATGCAGTTAACTAAAGAAGAAAGAACGGAAACAATGAAAAATAGTAAAAAAGCACATCAAGTAAGAGGAGAACGCTAATGACTAACGTTTATTCTCTTAATAATGACGATGAGGTTATGTTTGATCAAGCCAGTATTTGGATTGCTAGAATGGATCGAAGCTTAACGGAGCTTGAGCAGGTAGAATTCAAGGCGTGGTTGTCAGAAAGTGAACAACACCAAAAGCTGATCATAGAAATGGCCAGTATGTGGGATAAAATGGACTCTCTTGACCGTCTTGCTGATCTTTTTCCAACGTCTGATAAAACAGACTCTAAATTTAAATCAGCACCTAAAACTGCACAGTGGACACTCGCATTAGCTGCCTCACTTGTACTGGCGTTATTTGTCGCTTTCTTTACCGATATCAGCTTAAATTCTTTATTTCAAGAAGATCAACAGTTTGTCCGTTATGAAACGGCAGTAGGTGAAAGCAGTACAATTTATTTACCAGATAACTCAAAAGTATTGCTCAATACTGATAGTGTACTGTTAGTGCGCTTTACCGATGATTATCGCTTACTTGACTTACAACGTGGTGAACTACATGTTGAAGTTGCCCATGACAAATCTAGACCATTAAGCGTTGTTGCCAACCACAAAGTAATTCAAGCCGTGGGTACTGCTTTTAGCGTGCAAGTAAAGGCGAGTGAGGTAGAACTTATTGTTACTGAAGGTAAAGTCATCATTGGTCAACTAAATGAAAAGCAGAAAGTTAATGAAACAGCACTTGTCATCCCCTCGAGTTCTCTAGCGGTTTCTGAAGGTGAGATTGCCTCACTAGCTGTCGCTAATAACGTCTCAGTTATTGACAACAAGACGATCAAAAAAAGCTTGTCTTGGCGACAAGGTAATCTTGTTTTTAATGGTGAGACCTTAGCTGAAGCAATGGAAGAAGTTAGTCGTTATACCTCTGTGACATTCGAGATTGCAGATGAAGATTTGAAAAAGATAAAAATAGCAGGTCGCTTTAAAACCGGCGATGTTAAAGGGTTAATTTCAGTGCTCAAGCATAACTTTAATATTAAAACTGATCGTGTGAATAAAGGATTAGTGGTATTAAGAAAACAAAGCTGATTGATATTTTATTCAGCTAGATAAACTCCCTTTGCCAAGTAGAATTTTCTTTTCAGTTTATAACTGAAATCGATTTTATTTGGCACTTTTAATTATTGATTCACTCTTAGTAGGCAACAGCACTTTATCTTTAAAGTGTCATAGTCGAGTGCTCTTCTTAAAACAATAAAACAATATAATAATAAAAGGATACAAATAAATGACCTCCTCTGAGCCTGATAATTCTATTAAAAAGCTGCATGACACTGAAGAAGTGCAAACCTCATTTTTATACGTACTATTTATCTCCTCTGTGGCTGCCATTGGTGGTTTTCTATTTGGTTTTGATTCCGGTGTTATTAATGGCACAGTAACAGCATTAGGAAACGCCTTTAATGCTAGTGATGTAGCAAGTGGCTTTAATGTCGCCTCGGTGCTGTTAGGTTGTGCTGTCGGGGCCTTGATGGCTGGACCGATATCGGATCGGTTTGGACGTAAACCCATCATGATTATTACGGCGGTTATCTTTGCCATTAGTGCCTTTGGATCGGGTATATCAAGTTCCTCTGCTGAATTTATTTTTTATCGATTGATTGGTGGCTTAGGCATAGGTGCTGCGTCAGTATTGGCCCCTGCTTACATCGCTGAAGTTGCACCGGCTGCTTTACGAGGCCGTTTAGCTACTTTGCAACAATTAGCCATAGTACTTGGCTTGTTTGCTGCTTTTTTAAGTAATTTCCTTATTGCTTCGGTGTCTGGTGGCGCTGAAGCTATGCTGATGTTAGATATCGCTGCCTGGCGTTGGATGTTTTGGGTGGAGTTATTGCCGGCCCTACTATTTTTAGTTGGTGTGATATTTATTCCAGAATCACCACGTTATTTGGTGGCTCAAGGGAAGATTGAAGAAGCCAGAGCCATATTCAAACGCATCGCAACTGGCGTTGAAGATGAGCAGATTGAAGAAGTTAAAAAATCGCTGCAAGGCGATAAAAAGCCTAACATCAGGGATCTTTTTATTGAGGGTAAGAAAAAAATTCATCCTATCATTTGGATCGGTATCGGACTGTCAGTATTTCAGCAATTTGTCGGTATTAACGTGGTGTTTTATTATGGTGCTGAGCTTTGGCAAGCTGCGGGTTTTGACGAATCACAATCGTTATTTATAAACCTTATCGCAGGTACAACCAATATAATCTCTACTTTCATTGCCATCGCCCTCGTGGATAAAATTGGCCGTAAACCGTTATTACTGATCGGTAGCGTTGGCATGTTTATCAGCTTAGGTGCTCTGACCTTTATTTTTGGTACAGGTGGTTTAGATGAAGCAGGTAAATTGGCATTAAGTGACACAACAGGCACAGTAGCTCTAATTATGGCTAATTTATTTGTGGTATTTTTTGGTTTAAGTTGGGGACCTATCGTTTGGGTTTTATTAGGTGAGATGTTTAATAATCGTATCCGTGGTGCTGCTTTAGCTATCGCTGCAAGTGCTCAATGGTTAGCAAATTTCGCTATTACCATGACTTTCCCAATATTGTTAGGCAGCTTTGGTTTGGCTGGCGCTTATGGCTTATATACAGTATCAGCATTACTAAGTATTTTCTTTGTAATCAAATATATAAAAGAAACACGCGGCGTTCGGTTAGAGGAAATGTAAAAAGCCACGACACCATGATTTGTAAACTATTATAAGTTGGGGTGATTATTAACGACTGTCTATGCGTACTAAGCTACTTGGAGTTGCCTCTTTATGTGGCTTAGTTAGAGAAATTAGTCATATCCATTTGGAATAGCGATAAGTAAATATGAGCACTTCTAGTATTAATCCAGTAAATAGTAATCCTTTAAACCTTGTTGCCGATATCGGGGGCACAAATATCAGGCTTGGCGTAAGTGACAGCAGTAACATTATTCTCGAGATTGAAACTTACCAATGTCGAGATTTCTCTTGTTTACTCGACGTAATACAGTGTTATTTAGCTGAAAAGAATATAGCAAAAAACAATATTAATGCTTGTTTAGCTATCGCATGCCCAGTAGATACTGACATTATTTCCATGACGAATTTACCTTGGAAGTTCTCTCAAACAGAGCTCAAAAAATCACTAAAATTAAATAAACTAGTGCTTATCAATGACTATACTGCAATAGCTATGGCGATTCCGATGCTAACGGATAAGCAAAAAGTTAAAATTGGTGGTGGTACCGCAATAGCAAATAAAACCATTGCTGTTTGTGGGCCAGGCACAGGATTAGGCGTTGCCAATTTAATACCGCTCGTTAATAAATGGTATTGCTTAGGAGGTGAAGGAGGCCACGTCGATTATGCTCCAATAGATGATAAAGAAATCCAAGTTTTACGCTACATCCAGGGTTTTAAAAAACGAGTTTCTTATGAGCAATTATTGTCTGGTTACGGTTTAGAGCAGATATATCAAGCACTACTCAATATTGAGCATGATGATTGTTTACCTCAACTAGCCACTAGCTTAACGGCTCAAGAAATCAGCACTCAAGCATTAATTGAAACTTGCACACTCAGCCAACAAGCATTGGACTTATTTTGTAAAGTCTTGGGAAGTTTTGCAGGTAACCTCGCTTTAACAATGAATACTCAAGGCGGCGTATATATCGCGGGTGGTATCGTGCCTCGTTTTATTGAATACCTTAGAGGTAGTGATTTTAGACTGCGTTTTGAAGCTAAAGGACGTATGTCACCTTTGAATAAAGAAATCGCCACCTATGTAATCACAGAGAAACAACCTGGATTACTAGGAGCTTCAGTGTATTTAAATCAAGTTATGGCGTGATTTAAATTAGGGGGAAAGTTATATCGCGTAATCGTAAGCCGTTGGCATTATCACTACCTAGGTTCGAGTTGCACAATGATCATATTTTTACCTGTTACTCTTACGGTTAACTGGTCACCTTGTCGCTTTTCACTCATGGCAGACAGTTTTATTAAATGGCCAACAGCTACTTTACAGCCTTCATCTTGAGGCATAGTGACAGTCATATCATCGGTTAAGCTGTAGGCGAAAAGTAAACTATTTGCTGTCAGCTCAACTGTAACTGTCTCTTGCTCAATATAGCAGTTAACTTTAGGTGAGAATGTCCGCTGATTGGTCATAATGTTGAAGTCTTTAATGCTTCCATGGACTAAAGCACCGTGAGTGTTACTGCCACCATCAAAGCGAGTGATATCGAGTAAGTTAGTTAATTCATCAATATCACCATTACCGTGATCTAATATTAAACCTTCACCCTCAATGAGTACTAGATTACGTTGATAACCCGCAAAGTTTGAAAAGTTACCATCATTGACCACACTGGCAATACTGAGTCGCCAATCAAAATCATCCAAAGTGCCACCTTCACTAATGGCTAATTCAGTAGTATGGCCTAAACCATTTTTCCATGGGATTGTTTTATAGTTTTCGGGAGAGAAAAGTGTAAGCATGGTGACCTTCAGTAAATTTTTTTGTCATGTTACGTAGGGACTGTAGATCTTTCAAGCTTGTTTACAAGAGTTGTCGTACATTTTTCTATGGCTTTATTTTTATAGCTACATTAGCACTTGCTATGCGAGCAGAGCTCACGGTAGAATCTAACCGCGTTTATCTAAATCCTAATGAGGATTAGTAAGCGCAACACTTGTCGGAGTGCCAAAGGCTGAGATCGCGAAAGCGGGATCCGTAAAACCTGATCAGATTAATATCTGCGTAGGAAACAAGAGAGAGTAATTAAGTCATTGTGCTTAGCTTTTAATCAACCTCTTTTTGCCTCTTTTTAACTAAAAAAGTAGTTAAAAAAACTCCGCCTATTTTTATTTTTTTCTTGCTTTTATATCAATAAAACAAGAGAAACCAAAAACAAGGTGCGACCATGACCAACTCAATTGACGCTGTTAATCCAGTGAAAAAACCACAAACACGACGTGAAAAGCGTGAAGCGGCAGAAGCCTTTTTGAAAAATGTTTCAGACCAATCTTTCCCTAACTCTAAAAAAGTTTATGTACCCGGTAAAATATACGATATTAAAGTGGGTATGCGTGAAATTACCTTAACGGATACTTTAGTAAGCGGCAGTAAAGACAACGCAGTCTACGAAAAAAATGAACCTCTATGCGTTTATGATACCTCAGGTTTTTATACCGATGAAAATGTAGAAATTGATGTGCATAAGGGTATTCCCCGTTTACGCGAATCCTGGATTGATGGTCGTGACGATGTAGAGTTTCTAACCTCTAATAGCTCCTTGTATGCACAACAACGTCTTGCTGATGAAGGTGTTGATCATATCCGTTTTGAACACTTACCTAAGATGCGTATTGCTAAAAAGGGTAAAAATGTTACGCAAATGCATTACGCTCGCCAAGGTATTATCACCCCAGAGATGGAATATATTGCCATTCGCGAAAACTTAAAACGTGAAGAAGTAAAAGACGCAACGCTGCTGCTACAGCATAAAGGTCAATCTTTTGGTGCGAGTATTCCAGCGCAAATCACGCCTGAATTTGTTCGTGATGAAGTAGCACGTGGCCGCGCTATTATTCCAGTGAATATCAATCATCCAGAATGTGAGCCAATGATTATTGGTCGTAACTTTTTAATTAAAGTAAATGCCAATATTGGTAATTCAGCAGTAACTTCTTCTATTGAAGAAGAAGTAGAAAAACTGGTTTGGTCTGCAAAGTGGGGCGCAGATACCGTCATGGATTTATCTACTGGCCGTAATATTCATGAAACCCGTGAATGGATCATGCGTAACTCACCAGTTCCTATTGGCACTGTGCCTATTTACCAAGCGCTTGAGAAAGTAAACGGTGTAGCTGAAGATCTTACTTGGGAAATATTCCGCGATACGTTAATTGAACAAGCAGAGCAGGGCGTCGATTACTTTACTATTCATGCTGGTGTTTTATTGCGTTATGTACCTATGACGGCTAAACGAGTTACCGGTATTGTTTCTCGTGGTGGTTCTATCATGGCGAAATGGTGTTTAGCGCATCATAAAGAAAACTTCCTCTACACGCATTTTGAAGATATTTGTGAAATCTTAAAGCAATACGATGTGTCATTCTCATTAGGTGATGGTTTACGCCCTGGATCAGTGGCTGATGCAAATGATGAAGCACAGTTTGCTGAGTTACATACCTTAGGCGAGTTAACTAAAATAGCCTGGAAACATGATGTGCAAACCATTATTGAAGGCCCCGGTCACGTGCCTCTTCATATGATTAAAGAAAATATGGAAGAGCAACTTGAGCATTGTGGTGAAGCGCCTTTCTATACGCTTGGCCCATTAACTACTGATATTGCGCCAGGATATGATCATATTACTTCTGGCATAGGTGCCGCTAATATCGGTTGGTACGGTTGTGCCATGCTTTGTTATGTAACACCAAAAGAGCATCTAGGTTTACCGAATAAAGAAGACGTAAAAGAAGGCTTGATGACTTATAAAATAGCTGCGCATGCGGGTGACTTAGCTAAAGGTCATCCAGGTGCACAAATTCGTGATAATGCCATGTCTAAAGCACGCTTTGAGTTTCGTTGGTACGATCAATTTAATATTGGTTTAGATCCAGAGCGAGCACGTACTTACCATGATGAAACCTTGCCACAAGAGTCGGGTAAAGTTGCGCATTTCTGTTCTATGTGTGGCCCGAAATTTTGCTCAATGAAAATATCACAAGAAGTACGAGATTATGCAGCCAATCTCGAAGGTCAGAGCGATAAAAATGCCATTAAAATCCAATTGCTTGATGAAACCATTACTTTGCTCCCTGAAGGAATGGCTGATGATGCTATTGAACAAGCGATGCAAGAAAAGTCTGCTGAATTTAAAGCAACCGGTAGCGAAATCTACCAGTTGGCTGAATAGATACGGCGGATAAATGATGAATATTGCCATTGTTGGCGCGGGATTGATGGGGCGATTACTCTCCCTGTCTTTACTTCGAGGAGAACAGCAAAGAACTGATCAGCCAGAAAAGGTAAGCATTACCTTATTTGATAAGGATAATAAGCTCGCCCACAACAGTGCTGCTTATGCGGCTGCAGGTTTATTAACGCCTTTGGGCGAGTCACTTCATTGTGAGCCTAACATTGTGAGTATGGGTTTTGAGTCATTAGGTTTATGGCCTGTACTGCTCGACAGTTTGGATGAATATACTCTTTTTCAGCAAGCTGGCGCCATCATGGTAAGTCATGAGCAAGATAAAGGTGACTATCAACGTTTTGTTAGACACCTTAATAATAATTACCCAAAACATGAAAAACATACGCTAGATCGTGCTCAATTACTTGAGCTAGAGCCCGAAATAGGGCGAAGCTTTAATCAAGGTTTATACTTACCTCAAGAAGGACAGATTGGTAACCGTCGTTTGTTGATTGCCTTACGTAAACAACTGGAAAAAGAAGGCGAAAGCAGTAAGGGGGTTAACTCGTTCAACTGGTTAAGTGAGTGTCAGGTATTTGCTATTGAAAATACGGGTCTTAACAGCAAGGTCAGTTATCAACAGTGCGGTATCAATTGTAGCCAATCATTTGATTTAGTGATTGATTGTCGAGGTACTGGTGCGAGTCGTAAAAATAGTCACAGTGCTTGTGCGCCATTAAGTGATTTGCGATCAGTACGTGGAGAGTTATTTCAACTTTTTGCACCAGAAGTGAATATTTCAAGACCGATTCGTTTGATGCACCCTAGATATCAGCTTTATATTGCGCCAAAACAAAAAGGTTTTTATGTCGTTGGTGCCACTGAAATAGAGAGCGATGATGATGCACCGATGACGGTGCGCTCCGCAATGGAGTTATTGAGCGCAGCATATAGTGTGCATCCAGGATTTGCTGAAGCCAATATTCGTCAACATGTTAGTCAATGTCGGCCAACTTTTAGTGATAATCAGCCTAAAATCATTCACAAGGGCAGTTTGATACAGGTAAACGGTTTGTTCCGTCATGGATTTTTAATTGCTCCCGTAGTACTTAAACAAGTGTTAACACTGGTTAATAACCAGATAAATAATACCAACGACAACTTGCCTTATACTGAGTATTTACGCACTGAGCAACAGCAAGAAGAGGTGATTTAATGAATATTCACATTAATGGAAAAGCTTACTCGTTAAGCAATGAAGTACATATCAGTGTCAGCTCTGCCTTAACGTTACACTTTATTGAACCACAACAAAGTACTTTTGCAGTGGCGCTAAATGGTGACTTTGTCGGTAAAGAAGATTACGACACCACCCTAGTAAAAAATGGTGATAGTCTAGATGTGCTATTGCCAATACAAGGAGGTTAATGATGGCACTTAACATCTATGGACAGCAGCTTAATAGTCGCTTACTTATTGGCAGTGCGCTTTATCCGTCGCCACATGTGATGAAACAAGCCATACTTGCTAGCGGCTCACAAGTCGTCACCCTCTCACTGAAACGTCAAAATCCTGCAGAAAAATCGGGGCAACAAATATGGCGTTACTTGCAAGAAATTGTTGCCGAAGTCAATGGTCACTTATTGCCTAATACTGCTGGTTGTAAAACGGCAAAAGAAGCGGTTACCTTGGCAAAAATGAGTCGAGAAATTTTTCAAACGAATTGGATTAAGCTCGAAGTTATTGGCGATGACTACAATTTACAGCCTGATCCCATTGAGCTGCTCAATGCCACCGAGCAATTGATCAATGATGGTTTTAACGTATTGCCCTATTGCACCGATGATTTAGTGCTTTGTCAGCGCCTCTATGATTTAGGTTGTCAGGTCATTATGCCGTGGGCATCACCAATTGGTACAGGCAAGGGGTTAATGAATCCTTATAATCTAGAGACTATTCGTCTGCGTTTACCTGAGGCCACCTTAATTTTAGATGCTGGCATTGGTAAACCATCGGATGCATGTTTAGCGATGGAAATGGGGTATGACGGTGTATTGCTAAATAGTGCGGTTGCACTGGCAGATAACCCAGTATTGATGGCAAAAGCCTTTGGCCAAGCATTGCAAGCCGGTGAACAAGGGTATGTCGCGGGAATTATGGAACAAAGACAAACTGCACACCCATCCACACCAACACTCGACACGCCTTTTTGGCACCAGAATTAAATTACTTATTGCTGTGATGTCAAATTAAGGCGTCAAAAGTACTCATTGACTAGCGTCAACTCCGTGCTATTTCCTTGTAATTGGACATCACAGCTTCAATTAATGTAATTCATTTTATCGTTATTGAATGAAAGAAGATTAAATTGATGACAGACAATATTAAGAAAAAGCCGATAATCTGGACCATTTCGGGCAGTGATTGCTCTGGTGGTGCGGGCATTTCTGCCGATATTAAAACGGGTCATGGTTTGGGGGTTGAAGTTTGTCACTTGATTACCGCCAATACTGTGCAAAATTCGCATCAACTACTATCAGTTAATGCCATTTCGGTTGAGTTATTACAGCAACAAGCAGCAATACTCATGGATGATAAACCACCATCGGTCATCAAAATTGGTTTAGTCGCTAACGTAGAGCAAGTACAATGGTTAGCTCAATTTATTGAACATACAAAAAAGCTAATACCTAACTTAATTAGTGTTTATGATCCTGTTGGTCAAGCTAGCGTTGGTGGACGTTTGAGCGCTATTACCGTAGCGCAACTAACGCCTTTATTACAGAAAATTGATGTGCTTACGCCTAATTTAATGGAAGCAAAAAACGTAGCGAATTTCGATGGTTTAACGGATGAAAAATGCGCTGAGGTGCTTGCGGATAAAATCTATCAAGACTTTGCTATTAATAGCATTATTGTTAAAGGAGGGCATAGTCAGGGTGATGATAGCTATGCGACGGATTACTGTTTTCACCAATTAAATCAGCTGAATGGCAAGCAAGATAACCAAGATAAAACTAAAGCATCGATTAGTTATCAGTTAAGTGCACAACGCATAGAAAGTCATTATAGTCATGGTGGTGGTTGTAGTTTTGCCAGTGCGTTAGCCAGTTTTCTCGCGCAAGGTTACTTAATACGTGATGCCTTTACGTTAGCAAAGGCATTTATTAGTCAAGGCTTGAGCGCTAGCAAGCAAGTAAGTGAAATGCACGGTCATCAATATTATGGTGCGTTTGAGCAGCAAGGCTGGCCGCATAATGCTGAATGCTTTCCACAAGTTATTGATGGGCTTAGTCAGCAATATCAAAATTTACCCGCGTTTAACTCGTTAGATTTAGCAGAGAAAAAGCTAGGTCTATATCCGGTAATAGGTTCACTATACTGGCTCCAGCGCTTGTTACCTTTAGGTCTAGAGATTATTCAGTTACGGGTGAAAAACTTGGCTGAAAATGAACTTGAGCAAGTCATGATGGAAGCTGTCGCCATGGCAAAAAAATATAATACTCGGTTGTTCATCAATGACTATTGGCAATTAGCTATTAAGCATGGTGCTTATGGCGTTCACATTGGTCAAGAAGACTTGCAAGATGCAGACTTAGGGGCTATTCAGCAATCGGGGATACGTTTAGGTATCAGTACCCATGGTTGTTATGAATTCTTATCAGCACAACGACTACAGCCGTCATACTTAGCCATTGGCGCTATTTTCCCAACAAAGACTAAAGACATGACAGGGCAAATTCAAGGCATTGATAACTTGAGACAGGTGTTATCTTTACGCCCTGAAAATAAGAGTAAAATACCTGTGGTGGCTATTGGTGGTATTACTCTTGATCGGGCATCTGAGGTTATCGCTACAGGTGTAGAAAGTATTGCGGTTGTTACTGCGATAACTGAAGCTGAGAGCTCACATGGCATTTCACCTGAGCAGGCAATTACTTGTTTACAGGGCATATGTGTAAATTAAAGTATTCTTTGTATATGATGTCTTTAACGAATATGAGTGAAGGATAATAATGAAGGTGTTAGAGAATAAAATACCGCCGCCTTTAGTGGGCTTATTGATTGCACTAGGGATCTGGGGGCTAAGTACTGTAACGCCAGTTATCCTCTTAGAAAACACAGTGAAAATAATGTTAGTTGTTGGTTTTATATCTATTGGAATTTTCTTTGATCTTGCTGGGGTTATATCTTTTCGAAGGGCTAAAACCACGGTGAACCCGCTAAAACCTAATACAGCAAGCTCCTTAGTAACATCAGGCATTTATCAAGTCACGCGTAATCCCATGTATGTTGGTTTTGTTGCTTTCTTACTGGCTTGGGCAAGCTTTTTAGGCTCGGCTTGGGGACTCATTTTAATTCCTCTGTACATGCTTTATATTCAACGTTTTCAGATAGCTCCTGAAGAAAGGGCACTAACAGCATTGTTCAAAGAAGAGTTTATTCAGTATAAAGCGAAGGTCCGCCCTTGGTTATAAAGTCTCTGTAGCAATAGGTAAAAATATTATTGCTAATTAAGTAATAAAAAGGGGAAATACCCATGGTATTTCCCCTTTTTTGCTATTAATCACTTGTCTTCAATAAATTTTTACATTGCTGATAGTAATTTTGGATTAACCACTAAGTTTCTAACACCATGGGCGTGATCTTCTTTAAAGGCATTGCCTTTACACCACTGACCAACCGATTCGATATTTACTTTCGCCACTTTAGGACGAACGCTCCAAGTGACTTGAAATGGCGAACCTTTTTCATTGTAACTAGGACCGGTAGTGGATCCCGCGTATTGAATCGGTGTGCCAGTGTTACTTGGAATGTTCAATGCCTGCTGATAATCATCTTTAACACCGTGTTTAGTTAATTCATTAAAGTTTAGAGCCTTTTTATCATTCACTAAAACATAAACTTGTGTTTCAACACGCAATTGAGGGTTACCAATTGAATCGCTTAAACATGCACCTAAAGTCGGACCAGGCACTATTTGTGCGGTTGAATGGACATAATGCACTTCAATTGTATCCCCTGTATTTAAAGCACCGTGCTTACTTGGGCATACCGCTGACTTGGCCGCTTTCTTTTCGCTTGAAGTTAATTTGCCAGAATAAACATAACCACTTTGAAAACCATGGCCATCGCCATTGCCGGCGTATTTATTAAACTCGCCACCTTTATGTTCAGCATTTTTATGAAAATGAATATTACAAAGGTTCATATTGGTGTATGTCGGAGCAGTACCAAATATTCGGGAGTTGCTACCTTTTATTGAATCAATATCTCGTGGTGACTGGGGACCAAAACCTTTACCATCAGTATTTTTTTCTAGCATTGCACGTTGCTTGGCAATGACTTTATCTGAAACGTTATCATGAACGCTACCAGCACAAGCTGTTAATGGTACTAGTATTGTGGCAATAGCCATTGCAATAATATTTGTTTTCATGTTTTACCCTTAAGGTTGTTGATTAACTGGTTACTTACGGCGAATAGCACTATTTAAGTATTGTCTACATTCTTAAGCCAATATAGACAGTAGTTTTACAGATTATCATTTGAAAACAAAGCTAAGCTTTGCCTTTTATTGCTCTATATCATGAATCAATGGTTCGGTATGCCACAGAAAATGGTGATATTAGTTGCTAGTCTTATCCCGTTATAAATTGCCTAATATGGTTAAACAATCAATGTTGTGAGTAAGAAATAGCCAGCTATAATTTTAATAGCTGCAGACAGAGAAGCTTTAGTTGATATGTCTGGCATTTAATGAGGAGTATTATTATGATTGAGCTGAAAATACAGGCAGTTGGTGCGGGAGTCGGAGTAGAGCTGCCACCAGAAGTGCTAAAACAATTACAAACCAGTGAAGGGGAAACTATCTTTTTAGAGAATATGTGCGATGGCAGTTATAGCTTAACTAAGCATGATGAAAAGTCTGCTGAATTAATGATGCTAATTGACGGTCAAATGCACGAAGAAGACTCTTAAAGGTATCAATGTAAACATGAGAAAGCAAAGCGTAAGAAATAAAAATGAGTCGTAATAAATTACTACGTTATAAACAGATTTCTGTCGCTAAGGTCTTTGATAAAGAAACACAGCTTATTGCCCAAATACAAGCGGGAGAACTCAAACAATGCTTAATGTTATGGCAAGCTAATGAAGCGACTTTGGTACTACCGGCGGGTAAGAAGTGGTTAGCGTCTGAAGAGCTTCAAACGGGGCTATTTGCCGATGGCTGGTTTTTACAAGCGCGTAAAACAGGCGGAGCACCAGTGCCGCAATGCTCGGGGATTATTAATTTATCTCATCTGTACCTTTGGTCAGATGATACGCCCTACTCAATTACCCAAGCCTACGAGAATTTATGCACCGTTTTACATGGTTTCTTTGCTCAATTTAACTTAATTAGCCAAGCGCATGCTACAGAATTTTCTTATTGCGATGGTGATTATAATATCAATTTGAATGGTAAAAAAATTGTTGGTACGGCTCAGCGAGTGATATTAAAAAAAGGTGGCGGCAAGATAGTGTTAGCACAAGCCTTCATTCTGATTGATGTGTTACTTGAAGAGATCATTAAGCCTGTTAACTTGTGCTACCAATTATCTGATAAGACTGAACGAGTAAAAGCCCAGGTACATACTACGCTTTTTGAGCATATCGACGAGCAACCGACAATAGAACAGCTATATCAGCAATTGACTAAAGCTTTTGTTGATAGTGGCCTTTATCAATAAAATAGTTACTGATAAAAAACCACTAATCACTTATAAAATGAGTCTTAATAAAACGGGGTAAACAATGTCTAAGAACCCGTTTTTAGTTGCTGATAAAGATCTGCAAATTTAACGCGCTTTTTGTAACCCTTGAAAAAATGCTTATGCATCACATTACCTTTGCTATCAATAACCACGACACCTGGGTAAGGGATACCATAATGATCACTGTCTGGAGCATATTCACTGTTAACAATATCGTAGGCCAACATGGTTTGTACTTTTTGGTCTGATAATAATGGATAGCTGATATTTTTCTGATCGGCGAAGGTTGTTAAAATATCAGTATTATCATAAGAAATAGCCGCTAAGCCGAATCCTAACTTGGTAAACTGTTCAGCATGTTCATTTAATTCTATCAGGTGTTTTTTACAAAAGGGACACCAATCAGCAGAGCGGAAAAACAAGATAATTAAACCTTGCTCACCACTCAATTGTTTGATGTTAACTGCTTGCTCTTGAGTATTTACAACCGAAATTTCAGGCGCTTGTTTGCCCAGTATTGGTCCGACATTAATGCTGGTGTTAGCGAAGGCGTTATTCGTTATTAGCAGCAAGAGTGTAAATAGTGATATCGATATTTTTCTTTTGAAAGTAAAACGCAGTTTATTAGTCATTTAGGTCACGGGTTTTGTGGGTTCTGACCTAAAAGACCGCTTGTTGAAATAAAAATTTCATCTCGAATAAAGCTATTGTTTATTAGTGCTATCTAGTTATTACATTTAGTTAATAAAGAAGCTCGACAAACATATGCTACCAAGATAAATAAAGCTGTTAACATGCTCAACACTAATCGCTTTATCCAGTAAACGTTACTGAATTCCTATGACTAATAAAAATGATGACAGTATTTGTCCCTTATGCCAGCAAAAGAATCGCTGCGGTGTTAAAGCGGCTAGTAATTGTTGGTGTATGAACACTCAAGTTCCTGAGGCGTTGTTAGCAAAAGTACCCGCGCATCTAAAAGGCATTAGTTGCGTATGCAATGCTTGTATTGATCGTTATTGGCTTCAACAACGTTTAAATACCAAAGAAGAATAATTTGATTTTTATCATGACTTTGCAAAGCGTAAAAATAAAAGCACAACAGCATAAATAATTTTTAGGGCTTAGCTCTACGCAAATAGTTCGCATTCAAGTAACATACCTCTTATAAATGTATTTTCTCGAAACCGTTATGAATAAAACCTCAGAGGCATATCAGCCATTACTTAGCTCAAATGCAAAAGTTGCCATAATTGGTGGCGGTGTTGCGGGTTCAACTATCGCTTTGCGTTTTGCAGAATTAGGCTTAGACACTACGCTGATAGAAAAGGGTCCAAGTTTAGTTAATGGCCCGCCTATTTGTCACTTGCATGCTGGCGGTAACTTGTACCGTGAGATTTGTGATGAGCAATGCCTTACGCTATTACAGCAATCGATAGACACGGTTAAAGTTTATCCTCAGAGCGTTAATATTCGGCCAACGGTAATTGCCTTACCTAAAACGGATAAGGGTCAACCGGAAGATTTATTACCTCGATTAAATAAATTACGTGCTAAATACAGCGAACTTGTCACTCAAGATAGTAGTAACAAGGTACTTGGGGAGCCAGAAAACTATTTTCGATTTTATTCACGCGCAGAGCTTGATGCTTTACGGGAATTACCTCTAGCCAAAACGGCACAACATGATAGTGATTGGTTAATCGCTTTTGCACAACACGTTGATTTAGATAGTTTGAAGTTTCCTGTATTGCTAGTGCAAGAGTATGGTTTATCTGCGTTTCGTTTTGCCGCTATCGCAAGCTTAGCGATAGAGGAGTTACCTAGTTGTCATCTTCAAACCGATAGCCAAGTGGTTGCCATTACTCAGGACGACAGTACCTTAGGTTGGCAAGTATCGACTCAAGCATCAGTTCAGCACCAGCAAAGCCCGACTATCATTGAACAACACTTTGACTATGTTATTAATGCCTGTGGTTTTAAAAGTGGTGAAATTGATGACATGGTCAGCGCCAAACGTAAACGTATGGTGGAATTCAAAGCGGCTTATGTTGCCCATTGGCCTCAATGCCAAGGGTTATGGCCTGAGATTGTTTTTTACGGCGAGCGAGGCACTCCGCAAGGTATGGCGCAATTAACCCCTTACCCTGATGGTTACTTTCAGCTACATGGTATGACGCAAGACATCACCTTATTTGACCAAGGATTAGTGGCGAGTTCGTTAGAAAGTGCGCAGCCGCAATTAGCAAAACGCTTTATCGAAAAGATTGATAAAAAATGGCCAGAGCAGTTAGTGCATAATAGAACCTTAGGCTCTATTGATCATATTGCTAAGTTTGTTCCTACTTTTGATACCGCAACAGTTGCAGCAAAACCGCTATTTGGTGCGCAGCAAATTCCGGGTGAAAATGCTGATTTACGTGCTGCTGATGTGTCATTCTATGGTCAACATTATGCGCGTACTGAAATAGTTAAAGCCTCATCGGCTTTAGCTGCAGCCGATGCGATATTAAATAATCTAGTCGATTGCGGCTTAGTTGATATATTACAATTAGGCGATAAGCTAACCCAACATTATTTCCCCGTTAGCCAGCAGTGTTGTGAAATAAAAGTAACTGAACGTGCAATGATGTTAGCCAAGCAGCGCGATTATCCAATGGCGTTAGCAAAAAACCTGTAAAATTCTCTCTATTCTTAACGTACAATTATTAACGCACTATGCTTAGTGCGTTATGGCTAGCACGCTTTAATTAATGTTTTAGTGCGGTTAGTAATTCAGCAAATGTATCAAAGCACCACTGCGGCTGATATTGATTGATATCCTCACCGTAGTTATAACCGTAAGTTAAGCCAACACTATCTATATTGGCTGCTTTTGCCGCTAAGATATCATTTTTAGAATCGCCAATCATCACACACTGTTCAGCCGAGACGTTAAGCTGCTCTAAGGCATAGTGTAACTGTGCTGGATGGGGTTTTTTCTCCGCTAAGGTATCACCACCAATTAATAACTCAAACACGTTATCAATACCTAAGCCCGTTAATATCGGTTGAATGAAAATGGCCGGTTTGTTAGTAATAATCGCAAGGCGAAAGCCTGCTGCTTTTAAGGTCAATAATCCTTGTTGTACATCGTCATACAATACTGATTCTACACATAAGCACTCTTGGTAATGCTTCAGAAAGATGACTAGCGCCTCCTGAACACTTGATTCTTCTAATTGTTTATCAATGATAGCTGAGCCGGATAATGCGCGTTCAATTAATACCTTGGCACCATTACCTACCCAATGGTGAATTGTGTCTTGGTCGAAAGTCGTTTTGTTTAATTCTTTAAGGGTTCTATTAACCGCTAAAGCAAGATCTGGCCCGCTGTCTACTAAAGTACCATCGAGGTCGAATAACAGAACATTTTTTTCTTCAAGTTTCACAGGTTTCTCAATAGGGGATAGGAAAAAGTTAGGTGATTATTTTACCATGTCATTGGTCGTAGTGCAGGCAAAAGTATTACCAAAAATAGCCAATCACCTGAGCTTTGATTTTATCGCCGATATTCTGCATGGAAGTTCCGTAAAGTCATTACCATTTGCCTAAAATAAGGTGACACTTTTTACTGTAAATAAGCAGTGAGGATGAATTTTCAAGAACAAGGTGTTTACTTAAGCAATGAGAAAGTCTGCATAAATATTACATCGTATTACAGCCACTATTACTTTCAATCTTCCTATGCCTATAATGTCGTTACTTGTTTATGCAGTTGAAATTTAAATTAAAAAAGGAAAGAGTTATGAATGCACCGGAAAACCTAGCACTTGATACGCAAACCATTACCGTGCCGTTCATGTCTAATATCGATGATGATTTAGTTGGTTCAGTGGTAACTTTCTTTAAAGTTCAACCTACTCAAAGTGGTGAGGATTGGGTAACTGAATTAGTTAATACCTCCACTGCGACAGTATCAATAGCACCCCCTTTATTGTTTGATTTTGAATCGATTGCTGCTCCTAGTGGTATACAAAAAGAACTTGAACCGCATCAGAAAGTAACGCTGATTGTTGACCTACAACAAAATGAAACTGAGTTGTGGCAATTTTATGGGGCAGGTGTTGTTTTTATTGATGAGCCGCCAGCAAATCAATTGCGCGTACAAACCGAAATAAAATACCAAGGACAGCGTTTAGTTATCACGGTAGATAATGTCGACAATAATTTGGATATTACTGAATTAGCCTTTCGTTATGTTGCTTCGTGCATAGATGTAAGTAATAAAGGTGCTGGCGAATTGAAGGTATATTATTCGCAAGATCCTAAGATTGCGGTGCGACGACGTAAAGATAATTAATAGAGAACAATTAGTTGAGTTGGCAGCGTTCTGCTTTGCCAGCTTTAGTTACTATTTTTTGAAAGTCAGTGTTACTGCACAGGGGATCAAACCATGGCAAATTAAACCAAATAATGCCAAAACCAGCCGATAAGGCTTCTTCTATTTGGTTATTTGCTGATATCTTCTCACCTAATTGGCTGTATATTAATGCAGCAATAAAAGCAGCTTCTCCGCTTTCGGGAGCTAATTTTTTTGCTTGGTTGATAGCTTTAATCGCTTTCCTATGCTGCCCTGAATGCACGTAAGCTTGAGCAATGATTAATAGTGCTTCGAGATCTTGTTGTTGGTGAGACAGTTGGATGACCTGTTGATATAAGGGAGTAGATTGTTCTGTCATGCCTAAGATCAGTTTGATATCCGCTAAATTTAACAATCTTGTTGGATGCTTAGGGCTATTTTTTACTGCCAATTGGGCCATTCTTAAGGCATCTTGATAACGACCAGCAAGGGTATAGGCCAAACCTAAATTATCTATATCACTGCTTTGCGGGTTTATTTTGATGATCGCTTCATACATTTCGATAGCAGATGTTAGTTCCCCTTCAGATAAATAAATATCAGCTAATAATTGTTTGGCATCATAATCTTGGGGTATGGTATGGAGCAATATATCAAGAGTGTTTTTGGCATTAATAAAATCACTTAGCCAGTAGTAACTTAGTGCTAAATTGTACAGTAATTTGGTGCTAGGTCGTAGCATTTGTGCCGATTGGTAGTTTGATATCGCTTGCGACAATTCATTGTTGTCCATATGCAAGGCTGCTTGCAATTCTAGCCGAACAGATTCACCGATTCCTCGTTGGATAGCAATGTCTAATTGTTTTCTCGCTTGATCAAAGTCTCTTAAATCGAGCGAAATAAAAAAGATATCGATAGCTTGAAAAACACTGTATTTATAGTCTGGTGGAGCTAGCGATAATACTTTTTTTGCTTTTTTTACATATTTTATCTCGTTAGTTTTATGGTATAAAGCTCTAGCTGTTTCTCTGTATAAGGCATAAGCACTATATAAATAGGGTGAGTTGGTGAGTATATTTTGCAATTTCTCTAATGTACTGTCGTCACTGCGCCCCTCTAATAGAACACTATTATAAAGCGTGGCAAAAGCTAGGTAATCTTGTTGTTTAACTGACTGTTCGATTAAATACTTTTCATTATACTGTGGATATATGCCAGCAAGATATGATTGGGTAATTTCTTTGATATCATAATAGTTCTCTATTTGACTCGGCCATTTTTTCTGTGCCAAGACGGTCCACTTGTCAATATTACTGTTATCGTTACTATTACTTACAGTGAGACGTGACAAGGTGACGTCACACTTAACATTATTACAGCTAAGCTGGGTGGTGATTATGTCACTTGCCCCTGTTGCCGCCGCAATGTCCGCAAGGGAGACAGTTTCACCCGCTGAGTTTTTACTGACTCCAGCAACTTCTCGACGAGAAATTAATCTCAGGCCTTTAGTATTAATAATGCTCTGGCGAATAGCATCATCTAGTGTCGCTGTGACTAAGTCCTTTTGCATACCAGCAATGGGGTTTTCAGCATTACTATTCGTGATAGTTGCGGGCAACACCACGATATAACGTGCTGGCAAGTCGGCTGGAGCAAATAAGGTTTCCCTATAAATCCCCACGCCAACTAACAAGCTTACTAGCAAAGCAAACCCTGCAAAAATAAACCGTCTGCTTTTATGTTTATTAATCGCTACGTTATCTGTGGATGTTTGGCTAGTAGTTAGCTGATTAGCAGCTAGTTCACTAGTCGATAATGCACTGTTTGATAACTCATTGGCAATCAGTGCAGCAGCAAACTCAGTTGATAGTTCGGCAGTGATAGGCTGAGTATCTTCAGCCAGTATTTCTTGCTGGGTAAGATGCTTAGTGAGTTGTTCAAATTGCTGTGTAACCCACTGGCTAGATTGCGGACGACCTTCTGGTTGATGGGATAATAGTTTATTCAGTAAATTGATTAACTCTCGCGGTAACTGCGGCACTATGTCTTGTGCTTGTTGGCACTGTGCATTGAGAATGTTTTGCGCTGTCTGCGTTGCGGTTTCACCAGCAAAGGGATGACGGCCGCTAATTAACTGAAAAGCGATAATACCTAAAGAAAATAAATCACTTCTAAAATCAATGGCATTGTTTGTTTGGCCGTCTACAAAAGTTGCATTGGCATTGGTGCTAGGTAGAGCTTGGTAAAGCTGCTCTGGCGACATTGCTGTTTGACTGCCAAAACTTTGCGAGTTATTTGCGGTTTCGGCATTTCCGCTGGTCAGTTTGGCAATGCCAAAATCAACAATTTTAACGCTGCCATGATCATCAATGATGATGTTGCTCGGTTTTAAATCACAGTGCACTATGCCCTGAGCATGTGCTGCGGTTAAGCCCTTACTAATTTGGCTGATAATGGCAAGCTTCTGTGAAAGCGAGCTAACGTGCTCTTGTTGGTAATGATGTAATGTTTTACCTCCAAGGTATTCCATCACCAGACATATTTGTCCATCTTCTTGCGTAATATCGTAGATTTGCACAATATTGGCGTGATTTAGCTTAGCTAATAACTGTGCTTCTAGTAATGCGTTTTCTATTAGATTAGCATCGTAGTCATCAGTACTAGCAGTGTTATTTAGCGCGGAGTGCGTCGTAGCAAATGCTGGCTTGAGAGTTTTAATGGCCACTGTGCGGTGTAAGCGCTGATCTTCGGCCAAATAAATTTGTCCCATGCCACCTTGGTTGAGTAGCTTGATAATTTTGTAATGACTGAGTTGAGTGCCGAGTGGGCTTACGTCTGACAAATTAGCTGACTACTTTATTAGTGGGCGCAATTGATGTTTGCACAAGAGAGCCCGAATCTGGTGAAAGTGAACATTCAAGTTTTTGACCTTTATAAATTTTAAAGCTTGGACAACCAAAGCGCACTCGGCGTAATTGCCGCTCAATTAAGTCTTCAGCGTTAATTACATTAGTTAATAATTCAGTGAACTGTTTTCGGCTACGATGTATTTGAATGTTTAGGTATGACATATCAACCCCTAAATCTCTCAGTAAACAGTCAGTGTTTATCCAACCCTGTTCGGCAATGGGCATGCCTTTCTGTGCATCAGCGACTCTATATCTCGCTAAATTCAAGGTTAAATAGTGATGACTACGACTCTGCAAATCAATACTGCCTTGTGCCGACTTTACTGTTAACTTGGTAATCTCTTCATCTAAGCTGAGTTCAAAAAGACACTGTATGTTATCAATGTTGAGTTGGGGTTTTGCTTGAATCTCTGTGCTGTCAGCTAAATGACTTAACTGAAATTGCCAGCGTTGGTTATCAAACTCAACAAGATCATGTTCGCATAACAAACGCGGTTCTAACTGAGGTTCATTAATATATTCGATACGCCATTGACCCGTTATTTGATTCAAAATCAAGGCTATTTCGGGGACTTTTTCATTAGGTAGTAAATTATAGGGCTGTAGTGAAATTGCCTCTTTAGGGTTACCGCGAAGCTCTTGGATACTCTCAGGATAAGGGATCAACTTAACGCTAGGTGGATTTAATTCACCGACAGTAAATACAATTTCATCGTCATTGGAGAAGCGAATTTCGTCACCCACGTTGAGTAATTTTGGTTGTTGTTTAGTCAGTTTTTTTTTATTCAACCAAGTGCCATTGCTGCTTAAGTCACGAATAAACCATTGCTGATTTTGCCATTCAATAACCGCATGCATTTTAGAAATACGGGGGTTAGTAATCAGAGTATCTACTGAATAAGCGAAGCGACCAAAATTATGATAAGCATATAAATAACATCGTGTTTGTGACTGATGATTAAATAAATAAGCCATAGTAAAACCTAACTAAGCAAAACCGAAAGTGAATTATTGTGGGAAAAAGTAGAGTAGCGTTTATTAGTAGTAGTGTCCAGTCGTTTACCTTTAGTTAACTTATTAACATCGCTAGTTTTTATCTAGCTGTAATAAGATGTAATATTTTTTTTCTGTTAACTCGATATGCTTACCACAGAATCAAGATACTTATTGTTATATAGCTAACATATCGATGGCAACATGATAAAAAAACTTAAAAGTAACTACCAACTCTTAAACTTCAATAGCGCTCATCCTCTGTGGTTAAACGCCATTCTCAAAACGGAGGCTATTGAGCGTGTTAGCTATATTTTACTCTGTCGTTTGCAAACGACGGTTGAGCCAGAACTATTATTTTCTATTTTTCATCAAGAAGTGAGCAAGTACTTACCTATATTCAATGTTCGATTTGTGGCAAGTAACTTTGAATTAGATCTACTAGAGCAAGATCAACGTGGTTATTGCATAAGCCAGAGGTTGGCAGCTAAAGATAAATCCCTTGGTTGTTTGAAATGTTATTTCACGGATAAGCCAACATTAGCCCAAGTACAGTTGCTGAAAAAGCTAGTGAAAATATTGTCTTATCCTCTGAATAACGCCATACAATATCAGCAAGTAAAACATATGGCATTAACGGATAATTTAACCGGTTTGGCAAATCGCAATCAGTTTGAAACGACCTATCAAGTTTTAGTAAGTAAAAACCTTGAAAAGCAAACTTGTTTTTCCTTGTTAGTCATCGACCTAGATGGTTTTAAAAAAGTGAATGATCAATTTGGTCATCAAACAGGCGATCTTGTACTGTGCAGTTTCGCTAAAATATTATTAGCGTGTTGTCGTGAACAAGATAAAGTTTTTCGCTTTGGCGGTGATGAGTTTACGATTTTATTGAATGATACGAGTGTTGAATCTGTGCCAAGAATAGCACTGCGTATAGCAAAGCTAATGGAAACTTGTCAGTTATTAGCAAAGTTTGGTTTGTCTTGCAGTATAGGCAGCGCGCTATACCATCGTTATGATGAATCTAAGCAGCTTTATGGCCGAGCAGACGAAGCTTTGTATCGAGCAAAAGAGAAAGGTAAAAACTGTTTGGAAATGTCGCCTTGCAGCCAAATGACCTAAATAGCTAAAGCTCAACTTCCCCGTTGTAGAAATACACCTTACTTAAAATTCCTCATTTCTTTGTACTCAAATAAGAAACCCTTAATAAAATGCAAACGCTAATGATTTGTATTACCGGTTATGGTATCGTACTGCTCTGATTTAATGCCTGTACTGTAGAAGCATTATCCGTTTGTTATCTCTTCAAAGTATCTGAGTACAAGGGGCGATGCAGGATCAGTAGATATGGAATGTTTAGTGTCTTATTTTATAAATTTTTTTAATGAACCTAGCCCTCGTTGGGCTGTTTTTGCTCGCGTATTGGCAGCTATTTTTGGCGGTTATGCATTAGCAACATCTAGTGCTCTTTTTATCGGCCAATTACTCTCAAGCAGTGCAGGGAAATACCAAGCTATTCATATTGGATTATTACTCTCCTTTCTTGTGTATGCCTGCGCTGCTATGTGGGTATTTTCGGCATCAAATGCCACTAAGGCTTGGATAGGCCTAATAAAGTGGAATCTTATCTTTGTACTCGGCACTTGGTTATTAATGCAGTTTTCGGGTGTGAGTAACTAATGAAAGATAACTTTAGACAATCAATGAAGTGGTTTCATACTTGGGTCGGCCTAGGTGTTGGCTGGATTTTATTCTTCATCTTTTTAACCGGAACACTGGGTTACTTTTACCAAGAAATTACCCGTTGGATGGAGCCAGAGCGACCTTTTATTGAACATAATATTAGCAATGAACAATTAATTACTATTGCACAAACGTACTTGCACAAAAATGCTCAGGGCGTTGATGAATGGGACATATATTTACCGACGATTCGCAATCAAAATTTGCGTGTCGGCTGGCGTAATCCGCCAGAAGGTGGGAAGAAGCGTGGTCGGTATAAGACAACTGTGTTGGATATAACCACAGGCGAAAAAGTCGAGAGTCGAGCAACGGGTGGCGGTAGGCTGCTTTATAGAATGCATTATCGTTTGCATTATTTATCCACTAAAATCAGCTATTGGATCGTGGGTTTCTGCGCCATGTTGATGTTGTTAGCCGTTGTCACTGGCGTTGTTATCCATAAGAAAATATTCACTGATTTTTTTACTTTTAGAGCAAAAAAAGGGTTGATTGGCTGGTTAGATATCCATAATGTATTGAGTGTTATTGCCCTGCCATTTCACTTTATGATCACTTACAGTGGTTTACTTTTTTTTCTTTTTACTTATATGGCGCTCAGTACTAATCTGCAAACCAATGAAGATGAATATCGGGAAATGCGCAAAGAGATATTCCCGCGAACTATTCATACAGATAGTGCAAATCAACCGACAGCAATGCAAGATTTTTCATTGTTATACCAACAAGCAAAAAACACGTGGCAAAAGGATGAACTAAGTGCAATTGAAGTATTTGCGGCAAACGATATCAATGCCCAAGTACTTTTCATTCGTCATGAAACTGATATCACTTATAATCCAAATGATTATGTGAGAGTTAATGCAATTACCAGTGAAGTCATCGAACAAACACCGAGAGAGTATACTGTCGCCGGTATGATTCATAATGGTTTTTATTCGTTGCACGAGGGCCAATTTGCCGGACCACTAGCCCGTTGGATATACTTTTTAACCGGTCTTATTGGCACAGCCATGATTGCTTCAGGGTTAATTCTGTGGACCACTAAACGTAAACCTAAGCAACTGAAAAAGCCGAACGGCCCCGATTTTGGTTACCGACTAGTTGAACAACTCAATATTGGTACTATTGTTGGTTTACCTATCGCTATCGCGATGTATTTTTATGCTAATAGGTTGTTACCTGTTTCAATGGTTGGTCGAGTAGATTGGGAAGCGAATGTGATGTTTATTAGTTGGGCATTATTATTAATTTACCCTGCGTTTCGCCCTGCTACTAAAGCATGGCGTGAGCAGCTTCAACTTGCAGCACTAGTTTATATGGCGTTGCCCTTAGTCAATGCATTAACTACAGATAAACACCTAGTTAATAGTTTGCAACAACAGGATTGGGGCCTTGCTGCTTTTGATCTGACACTCTTCACCGTTGGCAGTTGTTTTGCTTTTTCGGCCTATAAATACAAAACACTGCAGCCTGAAAAAGCCGTAGACAGAAAAGCAATTCGTTACGACAGCACAATAGATGAAAATCGACTGCAGTTACAGCGTGTTAGTAAGGAGAGTGGCTAATGCTCTTATTAACCTGCCTAAGTTTTTTAGCTATGGTGTTTTTTTGCCTAGCGATGAACAAACATCGCGAGCAAGTATTAACGAAAACACTACCTAAGGTTGTGACATCACTTTTCAGGCCTTTAGCTTGGTTTGTGCTGCTTTTTACCGCCTATTTAAGCGTGGCATTGTTTGGCTGGTCTATTGGTCCGGCACTTTTATTCGGTGCACTCACTATGGCAACGTTATTACTGATATTGGCACTGACGTATCGTGCGAAAATAGTACCGCGACTTGCCATTGCATCCTTGTTGATTGCTGGCGTAAATGTGTTAACTCACTAGTTGCGACATTGATGTATTGCTTATTACCCAGTAGTTGCTTACAGTCTTTGCCTCACGATTGTATTGTTATTAGTAACATGTAAGGAAGTCTCTTGGAGCTTGCTGGTTTAACCATTGAAATAGCATTATTTTTATTTATCATCGCCATTATTGCGGGTTTTCTTGATACCTTAGCGGGCGGAGGCGGTTTATTAACACTTCCTGCACTTATGATGAGTGGTATACCACCACTGTTAGCGCTGGGTACCAATAAGTTGCAATCTTGCGTGGGAGCAGGGACTGCCAGTATGATGATGCTGCGAAATAGACGGGTAAGGTGGCATCAGGTCAAAGAATTAATGCCAGCTGCTTTTATTGGCTCTGCTCTTGGTACAGTCATTGTTCAATTCGTTGATACCGAAGCGTTAACGTTTATCATTCCTGTGGTGATTAGTGTTATTGGTATTTATTTCTTGCTAACCCCGACAGTAGATGCTGAAAATAAACCTGCGAAAGTCTCGGCAGTAAGTTATAGAAACTTTGTTGTGCCTATGATCGGTTGTTATGACGGGGTTTTGGGGCCTGGCACAGGTTCTTTCTTTACTCTGGCTGGTCGTGCACTGCGAGCACAGAAATTTCTCGAAGCAACAGCGATAGCTAAAACGCTGAATTTTTCTACCAATATTGCCTCGTTGCTTGTGTTTTTATTTGCCGGGCAGGTTATTTGGCTGGTTGGCTTCATTATGATGTTGGGTCAATTTATTGGTGCTTGGTTAGGCGCCCATTGCCTATTTAAAATTCCGGTAAATTATTTAAGGTATTTAGTGGTTATTATGTGCTTTGGCATGTTGGCGAAATACGTGATGACGTAGTTGCTCTGGTACATAAAGTATAACCTCCATACAAAGTGTAAGATTTATTGATCATAAGAATAATGCTAAGCGTGTATTAAAACCGCTGCTTCTACCTTGTAAGTCGCAGGTTTCAGAGATAAAACTACATCGGTCTAAGTCAACCCAACGGTAGTTGAAATTGAGGTTAAACTTTGGTGTTAACCACCAAGCAAAACCGACAGATAATATTGAGGTATCTCCTGCAGCTAAATCACCGTCGCTGCCATCAAATACTGACCAACGAGTACTGACTTCTAATGCTCCCCAGCCACCTTGTTCAACACTGCGAGCTACGCGTAAAGGGGAGAAGGTGCCACTTCGCTTATTGTATTCACGCATTTCACCCGTTACTGAGAATACGGCGCTAACGTGGTAGCCAGAAAGCTCCGGGTTTTGTAGGTAATCAGCCGCAACTTTACTTTGAGTATATTCACCAATCAGCCAAACAGGACCTTTACGCCAGGCTGCTTCAAGGTTATAAGTAACGCTGTTATCAGCATCAATGTCTCCGGTATCGACAAAGGTGGCTGATTTGTTAAATTCAGGCTCAGAGGCGTATCTTAATCCTTCCTTTGCATTACTGTAGCGTAGACCGAAAGCTAGATGGATTAACTCATCTTCATCTTCTGATAGGTAAGGTAACCAAGTTGTTCGCCCCACTAGTTCTGTAGAATTCTCGCTAAGTGAACCTTCGTCCTCTATCCAGTTATTAAACACGCCGCCTGCCCAAGTTAGCGTTTGATTAAGTGATATACCACTTAGGACAGCGCCAAAGTTACGAGAGGGCAGTAAGGCATCAGAAACCAAGGCACGCTCTTGCATAGGTAAAAAAGTCATGCTCATGAGCCTTTCCATAGAAATAGGTTCTTTTTGCTTACCGATACTGAGGGTAGTGTTATAAAAGGTCGGTATATCAAGACGCCAATCCATAAAGCTGACATTATCTGTAGTGTTGGTGTCAAAACCCTTATCAAAGGTATTGGTTGCTCCAGTGATTATATAAATCCAGGGTTTATCAAATTTTATTGCCCCCGCGATCCCAAAACGTAGTGCTCGAATTTCACCGCCATTAAAATCTTGTAAATCGCCGACTTGCGCTAAGCTAGTATCATCTTGTGATTGCCAGCTTTGTCTGTCTAAAGCCAGTGCCCCAATTAAGATGGTAGAAAAATAATCATTATCAAACTTTATCCAATCGGCATCTTTATAGTTACTGGGTAAAACAATGGGCGGCGGGGTATAAGATAACCAGCCTGCACGCTTTGGTTTTATTCTTTTCTGTTCTGCTAATGCAGAGATATTACTCTCGGCTCTGAGGTTATTTCGAATAATAACGCCGTTATGGATAGCGAGCAGTACATGTTTTTTAGTGTCGAGTAAGGCCTCAATATTCTCATGAGGGTCAGCATCTAAAATTAGAAAATTGGCAATTTCTCCTGATTCTAATGAGCCGAGGATAAAGCCATTTTGCGCATCAAAAATGATATCGCCATGGCCAACGTCAATGTCATCTTGCGTGACAAGATCGAATAATTTATTTGTAATAACTAAGTTAGCGGTAGTGCTCTTATTCTTTTTTGCAGGGTCAACAAAGGTGATATTGCGTATCACGATTTTTTGTTCAACTACCTCAGGGGCTCTTGCTATTGATGCTTTTGCAACTTGCTCGGCTTGGCAAATAGATAACTGAGTTAATGTGAGGATGACTACTGAAAGAGTTGTCCAGATCATGGTGAATATATTTTTTTTTATCTTCATCATGCCCCTATTTTTATCAATTGAATGACAACAAGTGCTAAAATGTGCTGGGTCATGTTTCTAATTTATGACGCAACACAAATTAATTAAGTTATTTCATTATTGATAATATTCTAGACTACATTGTTAACCTAAGCCTTAATCCATGATGAATATTGCCTTATTTTGAGTGGCTTTTGTTTGTGCTGACAATTTCATTGTCTATTGTTTTCGCTAAATTGTCGTTAAACTGGCAAGCTCTTCAGAAAATAGATCAGTTAAAAAGATGAGTGCCGGAAAAACATGGAAGTAGCTGCGCATAAAAAATTGAATCGTTTCGTTGGCATGATTAAGCTCCATGAAATAATCCATAATTCGCCTGCCCTTATAGGCAATAGAGCAACAAATAATGGCGGTAATAGCCAAGCTTGGCTCAGCTGTTTCGGCAACAAAGGCATTAGCAGAAGTAATAATCATTAGTAAAACCCATGAGAAATCTAATGCATTTAGTGTGAAGATATTTTTTATCATGAGGATCCCTTATCGAAGTACGTATAACAGTGGAAAAATGATTACCCAAGCTAAATCGACCATATGCCAATAACAAGCGATGGCAGTTAATCCGATATGGTTTTGCTTGGTATAACGACCAACTTTGAGTTGATGAATAGCCCAAAGTAAACTACCGCTTGCCCAACCAACATGTAATAAATGGTTAAAGGTCATGTAGTAATACATGGTATAGAATTTGTTGGTATTGGTTTCAATGCCCTGATCTACGTTCCAATGATATTCCCAAACTTTGATCACTAGGTAAAGGCAGCCACAGAACACTGCTCGCCATAGCCACTTTATACTTTGCTCAGGGTCATCCATGCGAATGGATGCCAGTGCTTTGGCAACAAAAAAGCTACTCGTGATTAAGGCGAAGGTATTTAAGGTGCCTGCTAAAGTGTTTAACTGTTGTGGCCCTTGGTTAAATTGTTCTGGGTAGTGCGCTTTGGCAATAAAGTACACTAAGAAAAATAGAGCAAATTCAGTTAATTCGGCGAATATACCTACCCAAATAGCCCGGTTACCCGGTATTTTATTTAGCGTTTCCGGCTCTTTAGTGACTGAGCCACTGCCGTTTAAATTAAAATCTGTTGCTGTAATAGTCATATAATTCCTTACTCGTAGACAGCTGGCTAACTAAGCCATCACTTGTCGTTCGGAGTGAAGTTAATCGTTACTTATAAAAAGCGGCTTGTCTAAGCCGCTTTGTTATAATTCCATCAGTTAGTTACGAAAGAACACTGTATTCTTCTGTACTAAAATATTAGGTTGTTCAACGGCTTGAATAATGAAGTCAAAGTTAGTGATTTTCTTCTCAAGCTGATAACCATCTAACGCAATGGTGACAGGTATTTCTTCCATAACTCCTGCGGAAATACGTACATTTTTAGGCAGGTTTAATTTCGTGTCGCTTAAGTGCTTAACCTTGATATCAAAGTGCAAGGGTTGCTGTGTTTTATTGAGGATCTTTAAGGTATAGGTGTTCTCAACTATGCCTTCATAATTAACGCGGAACAGTGCGGTTCTATCGCGGATAATATTCGCTTCTAATGGAATCCTGCTGTCTATCCAAATACCTAATAACAGGATAAACATTAAGGTTAAGCCTGCGTAAGAAACGAGTTTCAAATTAAAGCGATTACTTTCTTTACCCGCGAGTTGTTGTTCACTGGTATAGCTAATCAAACCTTTAGGATAGTCAAACCTTTCCATGGTTTGATCACATGCATCAATGCATAGACCACAATTAATGCACTCGTACTGAATCCCGTTACGAATATCTATACCCGCAGGGCAAACATCGACACACAAATTACAGTCAACACAATCTCCTAGACCAAGGGCTTTGGGATCATCTTTGCGTTTACGAGGCGCTCTATTTTCACCACGTTTAGCATCATAGGCAACTAACAACGTATTTTTATCAAACATGGCCGACTGAAAGCGTGAATACGGGCATAAATGAATGCAAACATGCTCTCTCATCCAACCCGCATTACCGTATGTAGCTAAGGCAAAAAACAGCACCCAAAAAGTGACGGCCCCGCTCCAGTCGAAAGTTAGCATGGTGCTATATAATTCACTGACGGGAATGAAATACGAAATAAAGGTTGTTGCGGTAAATAACGACATCAATTGCCAAATGATATGTTTGAGTGTCTTTTTGTAAGCTTTATTTAGGGTCCATGGAGCTTTATCTAAAGCCATTCTTTTGTTGCGTGTACCTTCAATTCTGTGCTCAACCCAAACATAAGCTAGTGTCCAAACAGTTTGGGGACAAACATAGCCACACCAAACCCGCCCCAGCCAAGTGGTGACAAAAAATAGTGCAAAAGCTGCGACCATAAAAATACCCGCCAGTAAGATAAAATCTTGTGGCCAGAAAGTTAGGTTAAAAATTCTAAATTCTTGTTTAACTACATCGAGTAAAACGGCTTGTTGGTCGTTAAATTGCACAAAAGGTAAGGCAATAAAAGCAAACATAAGTAGCCAATTAAGATAACGACGTATTTTTTGATAGAAGCCTTTTTGCTCTCTCACATACACAGATGTTTGAGATTTATAGGGCTTAATAATGAGGTGCTCTTCTTTGATATCAAACTTCATAAATTACTACAGGGTCATAATTAAGTAATTACTCTATATCAATAATCACGCCAGAACTTAACTCAACTAAGTAATTGTATTTATTAGGTAAAATTATAAGGGGAATTAGGTTGTAGCACGATATGTCGTGTTGGCGCGATATATCGTGTATTTTGAGCGACTATTCACAAGGGAAATAGGATCAACTGCGCTGTATTTTTAGCTTTATCATCCGTGAACGTAAGGTACTATCAGGTAAGCCAAGTATTTTTGCTGCGCCATTTTTACCGCCTATTCGCCAGTTACAGTCATTGAGTACTTCAATTATGTAGGCTTTTTCGATATCAGCTAAAGGTTTGTTAAATGTTCGTACAACGGATTGAGATTTGTCAAATTTTTGTTGAATATGTAGAGTTGTTGAGGTAGTTAGAATAACCTCACGCTCAAGAATATTTTGTAACTCTCTAATATTTCCTGGCCAATGATAACTAGCCAACTTATTTAAACTATGTTTACTTATGCTTTTGATTTCTTTATTAAGTTTAGTATTAAGTTGCGCTAAAATACTGTGACAAAGCAAGGGGATGTCTTCTATTCGCTCTCTTAATGCAGGCATAACAATAGGAAATACATTCAAGCGGTAATACAAGTCCATTCGAAACTTACCTTGCTCAACCATGGCAAGTAAATCTTGGTTGGTAGCGGCAATAATTCGAATATCAACCTTGATTGTTTTACTGCCCCCTACACGCTCAAATTCACGTTCCTGTAAAACACGTAATAATTTACTTTGTGCATCGGGGGAAAGTTCACCTATTTCATCTAAAAATAATGTGCCTTTATCGGCGAGTTCAAAACGTCCTCGCCTTTTTTCACTCGCGCCTGTAAAAGCACCTTTTTCGTGTCCAAAAAGTTCAGATTCTAGTAAGTTTGATGAAAATGCAGCGCAGTTTACTTTTACTAAAGGAGTATTGTAGCGCTGGCTCAATTGATGCAAATTACGCGCTACAAGCTCTTTACCGGTACCGTTTTCACCTAAAATAAGCACTGTGCTATCTGTTTGAGCAACCAACTTTATTTGTTGCAACATGGCAATAAATTTTGGGCTGTTGCCCTCTAGTCCAGAGCCATGCCAATTTTCATTTATTTCTTCTTGTAAATAGCTGTTCTCTGCTTGCAGTTTTTCCGTGAGATCTTGTACTTTTTTCAAGGCAGCTCGTAAGTTACTATCGGCTAATCTCTGTTGGCTAACATCACGGAAAACAGCAACTGCTCCTATAAGTTCACCGTCTTTAAAAACAGGGGTTGAGGTGTATTCTACTGGAAAGCTTGTACCATCTTTGCGCCAAAATACCTCATCGGTAATTTTACGTTCTACACCATCGCGCATTGTATTATAAATATTGCACTCTTCACTGGGGTAGATCTCACCATTAGCGTGAGTATGGTGATGGTATTTATGAATGTTTTTACCGAGCAGCTCTTCAGATTTCCAACCGGTCATTTGTTCAGAGGCGGGATTGACAAATACAGCGTTACCGTCTCTATCAAAACCATAAACCCCTTCGCCAACGGCATTGAGAAGTAGTTGTGAGTCAGCTAAAAATTCTTTTATATTTACGGGCATAGCTTGTTTTCTCTTGGTAAAAATTACATGCACGACATATCGTGGCGTAATGGTAGTTTATCAGGTATAGGGGGAGAAATCTGGCGGGAGATCAATAAAGTGCTCTTATAAAAGCGCTTCTTAAATATGAACTAATGCACTTTTTCTTTTTCGATGCACATATAAATTACAGCACAAATAATATGTACTTAGTAAAAACATAGTAATTGGAATATTAATATTCTGTTGACTAATTGTTTCATCGACTTTAATTTGATTTCAATCAATCATTTGTTAATTCATGCATTTATATTACATATATCAGACGCGCTATGATTTTTTAATAATATTTTATGAGCAAGCATTCTCAGTATTTAGCTAGCTAAATTGATGAAAGTCCTTTGATGACACTAATGTTGCCGTTGTTGATATTCTTATTAGGTTTACCGCGACAAAGGTTTAGATACGATTCTCTTTATGTATGAATTACCCATAGGTAATTGCGATGAAAGCATTAGAGTACAAGTACTTCACCTTCCATTATTAAATAGATAAAAAGATGACTAATAATAAACAAAATTCAATAGACAGTTTTAGTAATAATGTGGAAGCTATTGGTAAAAGTCCAAAGACTCAAGACCAAAGTCATAAGGGCTTAAACAGTGACGAGCGAAGAAAAAGTTCAAAAGATTCAACCTTATTCACTTCGTATTTTACCTTAGACCGGCATGTGCTAAGTGATTTACTTTCAACAAAATTACACTCAGACGACTTTATTGCCACGCGCACTAGTTACATCACTATTCGCCTCTGGTTTATGTGTATGTTTTTTGCTTTGTCTGTACCCGTATTTTCAGGATTTGATTTTGTCCTCTTTCCAAATGCCGAAGCGTCAGCACTTCTTGCTGCGCGAATTCTCTTATCCTTATCATTGTTTTCTTTAGCGTTCCTGTTAAAAATTCGTGCTCAGGTGAATACTGTTCGCTTAGTTATGCCACTGGCTTTTTTAGCACCAATGATTTTTTATGTTGCCAGCATGATGATTGTAAGTGATCTACCTAAAGATGAGATACCGAGCATTTTTGCCATGTTGCCCTATTTTATATTGGCTATGTTAGGTTTGTTCCCTTTAACAATTAGTGGCGGAGTTATTGTTATTGTTTGTATTTTAATTCCTTTTATTAGCTATGAAATATTCTTTGTTCAGCAATCCATTTGGCTACTTGTTAATAGTATATGGCTATTTCTTTTATTTGCAGGCATAAGTTTATGGTTACAAGTTGGTCAACTATCTATGTTGATGAAGCTTTATAGAGAGTCGACAGTTGATCCTTTAACTAAGTTAATTAATCGACGGGTATTGTTAAGGTTGGCACAACGAAGTAATGAAGGTCGGCAAGTATACTCACTTATTATGTTTGATTTAGACCGTTTTAAGCGAATTAATGATAATTATGGTCATGCGGTCGGTGATAAGGTACTTGTTAATGTGGCTAGGATTATTCAAGAGGAGTTACGGACAACAGATATTGTGGCACGCTTTGGTGGTGAAGAATTTGTCGCAGTTTTACCTAACATTGAACTTAGCGATGCTAAAAAAATTGCGAACAGGGTTGCGTTAAGTATTAGCCGTCAATCAGTTATTCTAGATGATAATGCAGAGCTTAAGATCACCTCAAGTGTAGGAGTTACCCAAAGAAAACAAGGTGAAACATTAGATGAAACATTAAAACGTGCTGATGACTTACTTTATTTTGCAAAAAATAATGGCCGAGACCAAGTGATTTGTGATGATGATTTCAGCCAAGCTATTCAAATTTAACTACTGTGATGGCGAACTATAAGAATTGCAAAGAACCCAACAACTTGTTGAGTTCTTTTAGTCGCTGTTACTGTTTATTTAAAGCCGATAATTCTTTTTTAGCTAGGAAGTTATCCATTTTTGAACGTAATAGTTTGTATAACAAAATAGAACCGTCTATTTCTTCCTTACGATTAGTTAGGCTCTCAATATTTAAACCTAATGGTAAATCATAGGGAAGTACCGCATCTAAGATTTGTTGTAAGCTATTGACACAGAATTGAATTGATTCATATAAAGGGCTCTGTGCGTTAAGAATACGTAAGCTGGTTGCTTCAGGAACATTAACGCCTAACCACTCAATAAATTCTAAGGTTTTTTCACTGCCACAAGGAGAGAATGTTAAGATCAATCGTTGCGGTTTTACACCTTGTTTTTGACATTCAATAGCATAACGAGTTAGTAAGTCTATTGTTGCCTGTGGGTTGTATATCGCTTGCGAAATGAAGAAACTACAGCCTTGCTGGTGTTTTGCCATTAAGCGCTCATGTTCATTTTTATTACTCGCATGGCGTTCAGCAATAGTTACGCCACCAATAAAAAAGTCATGTGGATTATCTACTAGGGTTTTATAAGCATCAGCCAAAGATAAAGATATTTTATTATCCTTTGATGGGCTGCCAACCAAAACTACATCTTTTACTCCGTACTTTTGCCACGCTTCGTTTGCCCACTCATTAAAGTCATCGCTATTTGATTGAACAACACTTTTATAAGTAATAACAGGGCGAGTTGATTTTTTATTCAATAAAGAAGAATAAAGTCGAGTATCATGAGTTGATTTAAACGGGAAAGGTCGAGGTTTGCTAATACGCGAATTTTCATCTTGAATGTCATAAACAATCAGACCATCAAAATCGATATCACTGACGCGATCAAGCAGCTTTTCAGCAATTTCGGTTACTTTATCAAGTGGAGTATCACTTTTAGGTGGTGTAGTACCAATAAAGTAGACGCCTCGATTTATATCATTGTACCTGGCTTGAAGCTCTGATTGTGTGTTCAAAATGTTTCTTCTTACTTTCTTTAGACGTTTAGATGGCTATATGTTCATTCAATTAACTTCTTTTGTCAACCACTGAGTGCAGGATAAGTTGAAATTTTATTCACTTTGTTTACAAACTGAGTATTTTTCATGATTAGCAAAGGCTATTTTTTGTTGTGATAAAGTAATAATGTAATTAAATTCAGTTGCTTAAGTTTTTTATTGTCTTGGATAGTATTAATTCACATTGAAACGTTGAGATAAAAAGTTAGCAGCTATAACTATCGGATCTATGCTGAGATAGATAATAGAAGATTTCTTATTGGTTCATGCTGATAATAACGATGTGCGCGTGCAGTTTGGGAATAATAGCGACGTTTAACTTATATAGAGAGTGCAGGAGTTGAGCTTATTCTCCTACATTCTCTTAAATCAACCGCTTATTTTATAAGTGCCAGCTGTGCCTTAACTATCCTGAAGCAAGATGAACCTTAAATGGTAAAAACCTTATTCACGGGCAAATCACGAATCCTAGTTTTGCTGGCATGATAAATGGCATTAGTAATACTTGGTGCTACAGGCGGCACACCAGGCTCACCAATACCTCCAGGAGGCGCGTCAGACTTAACAATATGCACATGTAATTCCGGTACTTGGTTCATACGTGTCACGGGATAATCATGAAAGTTGCTTTGTTGAACTTTACCTTCTTCGACTGATATTTCGCCCATTAAGGCAATAGATAGACCAAATACCATAGCGCCTTCCATTTGTGCTTTAACTCTATCAGGGGTGACAACAATGCCGCAATCTACCGCAGTATGCATTTCAAGTACGGTGACTTTATTGTTAACCACTTCAACCTTAGTGGCAGCGGCAACAAAAGAACCGAAACTGCGTAAGAAGCTTATGCCCCAACCTTGGTATTCAGGTAACTCTTGTTCAACGTACGCTTTATCACTGATTAAGTTGATAAGATCTTTCATGCGCCTTGTATCAACAGGATGATCGGATAGTGCCAAATTATAATTAGAGTATTTAAAACCGTTTTTATTTGGGTCAACATGGCGATCATCACCCAATAAGTTAAGCCACATCTGTCGGGTAGGTAATTTTGCTTTTACCGCTAATTCATCAACAAAAGAACCTAATGCGAAGCCGTTATTGATACAGGCTACTGAACGAACCCATCCTGGTCGAACAAAAGAATCGACAGCATGTTTTTCAATACTTAAATTATTCAAAGCGAAAGGAATATCACCAAAACCAAGGGCGAGTTGATCATCACTTGGTATTTTCGCTTCAGGATCCCACAGCCAGCCAATCGGCGGATAAGCATTACGACTTACCCAAAAATCCGCGCTACCTTTACCGGTTAATTCAGCTTTACAGTAATTGGCTGAAATAGAATGGTAAAAGCCATGTTGAATATCATCTTCGCGACTCCAAATGACTTTTACTGGTCGCTTACTCGCCCTAGCCAATTCAACGGCTTCAATAATAAAATCGGCTTTTGATTTTCGACCAAAAGCGCCACCCATAAGTGTAACATTTAGCTCAATGTTATCGTGCTCTTCTTTGCCCAGACCTAACTCTTTAGCAACGTTGCTTTTAGCCCATTGTGGGTTTTGTGTTCCTGCCCAAATAGTGCACTTTTTGCCTTCGACTATTGCGGTTGCAGCGGGCGTTTCCATTGGTGCATGATGTATATACGGTACAGTGTAGGTTGCTTCTATCGTATTTTCATCATTGTATTTATGGTTATAAATATCACCTTTTTTGGCAACCGTTTCGCCTTGTAGGTTGACTTGTTTCGCAAGTTGTTTAATAAACTCACTGCTGTTGTGAGACGCCTTCTCACCATCTTGCCATTTAATTTTAAGCTTCTTCCGTCCTTCCATTGCAGCCCAAGTATTATTGGCAAGTACGGCAACACCTGATAATGGATTGGTGGTAACAGGGATGCTACGTGGCTTTAAAGCGATAACATCAACCACTCCCTTTACTTTTAAGGCTTCACTGGCATCGAAGGATATCAGGCTACCACCGACTACGGGTGGCCTTACAATAGTGGCAATAAGCATGTCATCTAGTTGAATGTCTTGGGCGTATTGCGCTTTACCGGCAACAATATTATCTAAATCGACTAGCTTGACATCTTTACCAATGAGAGAGAAATCGGCGCTATTTTTTAATTTTACTTTGCTGCTATCGGGTGGGGTAAGTTTAGCGGCGTGACTGGCAAGCTCGCCAAAGCTAATTTTTTCACCAGTAGCGGTATGAACAACATAATGTTTTTCTGCTTTGACACTGTTGCGTTGTACTTGCCAAATATTAGCGGCAGCTTGTTCTAACATATCACGAGCTACAGCGCCTATTTGGCGAATGCTGGTGAAATGACTACGAATAGAAGCGGAGCCTGCTGTGCCCTGAGGGCCATATTTAGCATCAGCTTTCGCTTGAACGACATTAACTTTTTGCCAATCAGCCTCTAATTCTTCAGCAATAATTTGCGGAACACTGGTGCGAATGCCTTGTCCCATTTCGCTGCGGTGACACACTAATGTCACCATAGAGTCGCTGGCAATACTGACAAAGAAGTTTAGTTCGTGGCTAAGTCCTTCGATAGATGACTTCGCTTGCGCGGAAGCAATAGGCAAATTCATGCCTAAAATAAAGGTACCACTTGTGATACCCGCAACTTTTAAGAAACCACGACGACTGACGTTTTCAATAGCATTCATGGTTATGCTCCTTGCTTGCTGGCATCAAAAATTTCTACACCGCTTTTATTAACAGGGGAGTGACTTGCAGATAAATCATTGCTAGATGAATGTGCAGCGGCTGACTTAATGGCGGCTTTAATACGTTGATAAGTACCGCATCGACAAATATTACCTTGCATGTGTTCAATTATTTGCTTGTCAGTTGGTTGAGGTGTAGCTTTTAATAATGCCGCTGCACTCATCATTTGACCACTTTGGCAATAACCACATTGCGGCACTTTAAATTCACGCCAAGCAACTTGCACCGCACTTTCGCCTACTTTCCCCTTGTTATCCGCTAAACCTTCAATAGTGGTTATAGCTTGTTCCGAGACCGCCGATACTGGCGTTATACAAGAACGTATAGCGGTGCCATTGAGATGAACAGTACAAGCACCACATTGTCCTGCGCCGCAGCCAAATTTAGTACCAGTGAGTTTTAGCTCATCACGCAGGGCGTAAAGTAGTGGCATTTGTGGATCAACATCAAGCTCAACGGGCTTAGTGTTTAAGGTAATTTTAATCATACTGGCTCCAGGTTTTGACAGTGTGAAGTTATGTTTAACTCATTTTTTGATATAGCGTAGAAATAAATTATTAAGAACTTTGCAATTGCTCTGGTGCACAAAGCGCTACTTGTTGTCTAACTCTCTCTAAATCAGACAAGGTATCAATGTCGATTTTTGCTTCTTTACAGGGGATTGCATTAGTCTTTTTTGCATGCTGTAGTAATAGTTTACTTGCTCCTCTATCACCCTCTAGCTTTACTAGTAGCGGAAAGTATTTTTCTGGAAAAATTGCCGGTGCCATCAATTTTTCATCACACACGGTGGCGATTATTTTATTAGGCTGTTCTTTACTCGCACTGAGCAATTGTTGGTAATGCTCAGTGCTGATTAATGCTTGATCTACTAAGGCAACTAATACATGTGTACTCGTTGCTTTAATTGAGTGTACTGACTCCGCTAAAGTATGTCCCATGCCTTCTGACCAATGCTGGCTAGCAATCACTGAAACCCCTTGAGGTAAAATTGCCTGAATAGCGTTTTTATTAGCACCGAGTGTGACAAATAAATTACCAATAGAGGCATTTTTAAGCAGCGGTTGGAGTTTATCAATACTATGGTTAATCAGCGGTTTACCCTGAATTTGAGCAAGTTGCTTGATGGTGGCACAACCTATCTTGTTCGATGAGGATGATTGAAAGCGCTGACCTTTTCCAGCCCCTAACAGAATGATATTAACTTGCATGGTTAACAACTTGTTTAATATTCTTGGTTATTTGGCTTTGAAAGTAGCCTAAAGGTTTACCTGTAGCTTGCTCGATGCAAGCATGTGCTTGTGACATTATAGCTAGGGCGATAGATTCAGGTAGATCACCGCCGAGATCAAAGCCAATGGGATTGGCTAACTTAGTCGATAATTCCGTTGAGTATAATTGTGCTTTTTCCAACACTTTCTCCGTACGGTGTTGTGGTCCCAACAATCCTAAATAGTTTGCGCCAGTTAAATTCTCTTGGCTTTTAACTAACTGTAGAGCGTGCGCGTCGAGTGAAACATTATGGTGCATTATTACGATAGCGTCAGCTTTGGGTAAAAGCAACTTTTGCGCTAAGCTTGCGTAATCTTGGTTGATGACGACATCAGCCTCTTTAAAATAAGCTACTCTGGCATAGGCCGTCCTGCAATCGACTAAGCAAATATACCAGCCTAAAGTATGTGCTATTTTTACGAGTGGTTGTGTATCTACACCGCCACCAAATATCACTAAAGCGGGCGCTGGTTTGATTGCAATGAGCGGTTCAAGTGAGCTTTCAGATTTTGATAGCACCTGATTATTCATTCGAGAGGCGGCTTGTTTATTGAGGGTATCGATATGATAAAAACAAGCATTACGGTTATCAAGTTGGCTTTTTAAGGTGAGTAAATCGAGGTAATTATTATCCCGGTTAATTGGCTGCACTATGACTTTTACTAATCCACCGCAACCTATACCGAGTTGCCAGGCGATATCACTGTCATCCTGCATATCGTAACAGACAGTAATGTTCGACTTTTTAAGCCAACATTTTTGCGCTTGACGTATTAGATCAGCTTCAAGACAGCCACCACTTAACAGACCATAACTCTTACCTAAGCTATTGATAAGCATCATAGCACCCGATTTTCGATAAGAAGATCTTTGTGTTTCAATGATACTGGCAAGAGCCCATTGGCATGAGTCTTTTTCGGGAAGCCAGCGAGCTAATAATGCGGCAAGGCGATTACTCATTTATTATTCGGTCACTTAAAAGCAGATTAAGATAACCATAAATGAGAAAGTCGCAAAATTAAACTGTTGTAGGCAAATAAAATGTAAGTAATTAATTAATGTTTTTACTCAGTTTTTACGTGTTAGTCATTAAGGACAATTTTGGGTTGCCACTCTAACCAGTCTTTATCGAGGTCTTGATGTAACATAAAGCTTGTAGGTAACGGCTTAGTTTCATCACTTTCATCAATGCTAGGTGTAGCAAAAGCAATGCCACCCGCAATTAACGTTTCTATCGATTCAGAGTCAATATTAATGCCAGAGAAAATACCTGCTTCTATATTAATACCGCTGGTATTCCAAAACTGACTTTTCTCGCTAACAAGCGGTGCATAACGTTTGGCTATATTAATAAATATGTTTACTTGGTCAGCGGTAGCAGATAAATCGATACCAATGACCTTTCCGACTTTGATTTGGCGGTACAGCACAGGGTTACCTACGCGCACAGAGCCAAGACGTGATGCGGTCAATTTGATATTTAAACCATAATTCAGTTGCTCAACGGTGGGCGCCAACTCAAGGGCTTCGAACTCGTTCTTCAGTGTAGCGTTTGCACTATATGATGGTAGTAAACCAATAAAGGCACCATCAAGTAAAGCGGCAACATTTTTCGAGCCTACCAGTCCAATTTGCGGTTCGACTTTCCAAAACTTGGTTCCTTGGCGAGCGAATTGGCTGCCTAAATCATTTAATAGCACTAAAGCGGTTACGCCAATTTTTTCTTCAATAAATATTAAGCGCTCAATTTTACCCAAGGTCTGCTCTTGGTAAATAACTCTGGTATTTACTTTTAAGCCAGAAATATCATTAAAATGGACGCTAATTGTTTGTCCTGCATCTTTGGCATGCTCTTCATGTTTAAACAGGGTGAAGTTTGATAGTTCAGCAACTTGGTCAATTGATGATGAGCTAGTTAGGGAGACTTCTGGATTATAAAAGCTAATGCCACCTTTTAAAATTGCATCAACTGACTCCGTTTTTACCACAAAGTTACTTAAACCACCTGAAATAGTTACACCGCCAGCATTATAAAAACGACTGGTGCTTTGTAATAAATCTCGGTGTTCTTCATCAATAGTTATGTTGACTGTGATCTCGTCATCTATTTTATTTAGGCTGACATTGTCTACTTGACCAATCGTAATGCCACGATAACTAATGGCACTACCAGGCGTTGCAACATTGGCGTGTTCAGTTGATAACGAAAGTTGTAAGCCGGATGAGCTTGCTAGTTTTACTGGCGGCTGGCTATACAAAGTAAACTGATTCTTGTCTTTACCTTTACCTAAGTTAAAAGTGATGTAGGCGCCACCAAATAATGCTTCGGTATCACTAGCTCCAGAAAGACTCAAGTTTGGCTTAACTAGGTAGAATTGTGTGTCAGCTTTTAATATATGTTGATACTCAGGTAATAGCCCTAATTGTAGTTGCTGTTTGTTACCTTGAATTTTGCTTTGATGAATCGCGCCAATTTCCACGCCGCGATATAACAGCCGAGTATCAGTACTTATTTGCTCGCTAGCGTTGTATTTTAGGGTAAAACTTACATTTTGTTCGGCGAGTTTGTTATTAGCATAGAGTGAGAAACTATCACCATTTTTTACCAATTTTTTTTGTGACGCTTGTGTATTATCTTGACTAGTAAAAGCAATGCCGCCCGTTAAGATACTCTGTAATGACTGGGCTTGGATATCTACGCCGAGTAGGTTGGCAGATATCTTAACGCCAGAGTTATTATAAAAGCGACTATTTTGATTCACATAATGACTAAAATTTGGCTGGACATGAATATGAATTAAATGGCGCTCTGGCGCAGTGGTTTCAATGGCTTGTATATTACCAACGACTTGTTGTTTGTAATAAACATTACTACCCACTTGTAATGAACTTCGATCATTACTGGTTAACATTAAATGTAAACCAGGTTCTGTATATTTATAAGGGGGTTTGCTGCTAAATACGGAAAATTTATTGCTGGGTTTACCTGCTAAAGATGGCCTGATACTTAGATAGTTTCCTGTTAATAACGTTTTAGCATTTGATAAACCTGAAAGACTAATTTGAGGTGCAACAATATAGAATTGTGATTGATCCGTTAAATACGGTACAACGCGCGGGTTAACTTTAGCGATTGCGGTAATTTTTCGACTTACGGGGTCTATTTTACTGAATGACTCAATAACGCCTATGGTTAAGCCCTGATATAAAATGGCGGCATTGTGATCTATGCCAGAGTTCCATTCTAACGTTAATTCAACTTCATGACCCATTTCAGCGGATTGAAAGTCAGCATGTAAGGGAAAAGTTTGACCATTTTTAGCGGGTGCTAATTCTGTTTGGTAACTTAAGTTATCAACAGATATTCCGCCGGCCATAATAGCGGCTAATGACTCAGTATTCACTTTTACGCCACCAGAAAGAGAAGCGGTAACTTGCACGCCGCTGGTATTATAAAATAAAGAATTTTCTTTTACTAAGTGAGCGAATTCAGGTTTGATATAAATATTTATGCCAATTTTTTTACTGCTTTCCTTATAGTGATAACCCGTAACATGGCCAATAGGGATCTGTTTAAAACTAATGGGGGAATTTTCACTGATAGATCCTAAAACATCAGTATGCAAGGTAAGGTGCAAACCAGGGGTAGACATGTCTAAGGTTGGGGCTTCTGTTAACGCGACGAAATGATCTTGACTGTCTGCCTCTTGCTCGGTATCTGGCATAATCGTGATATAACTCCCCGAAATAAGCGTATCTAGCCCAGAAACGCCTTGCAGTGAAATATCAGCACTGACTAACCAAAAACGCGTATTTTCAGTGAGGTAGTCAGTAAAGTTTTTAGAAATCTCTACTTCGGCAATAACACGCTGTAAATCTTCTGATGGCACCACATTTTTCACTAAACCAGTAACTAGACCCTTATAACGAACTTCAGTTTTATTGGGCACTATGCCTGAGCCGTTATCGAACTCTATCGTGATAAAGGTTCCTTGTTCAGACACTACTTTTACAGTGAGCCATAAGCCAAAAATTAAGGCAATAAAAGGTACAAACCAAATAATAGATATGCCTTGACGAGGCACAACTTCTGCGTGGATATTTTTATCATGCTCAGAGGCAGCATTATCTTTCTTATTGGTCATTTCTATCCTTAGTTCCTTGGTGTGTCGCCTGACAAATTATCTGATAATAATGGCGTTTGTATGGTTGTTTTCTTATCGGCTTTTTTATCCCATAACAGCCGTGGGTCAAAACTGTTTGCGGCAAACATAGTAAAAATTACTGTAATGGTAAAATAATTGATAGCAGGTCCTGCAGCTACCGAGGTGACAAAGCCTAGCTCAACCACTGTAACCATTAAAGCAACAACGAAAACATCAAGCATTGACCAAGGACCTAAAACTTCAAGTATATGGTAAATTTTACTATGTTTGTCTGGTTTTAAACGGATCCCTGTATGCGCTTTATAAACTAACACAAATAAACCAATAATTTTTAATAAAGGTACTATGATGCTGGCGGTAAAGATAATAACGGCTATAGGATATAAGCCGTGATCAATAAATTCACCGATGCCAGACAAGATAGTTGCCTCATCACCAATACCCAGTTGATATACAATCATTATCGGGTAAAGATTTGCAGGTATAAAGGCTAATAAGGCAGCAAGATTCCATGCCAAAGTATACTGTAAACTGTTACGCTTTCGTTGATAAAACTTGCCATTACAGCGGCTACATTGCTGAGGTTCTGCTTTTAAACGATTAAGCTTATGGCACTTAGGGCACAACGATAGGCCAAGTTGTTTAGCTGTTCTCATCTTGTACCTCGCCTTGTGCGAAAGCTTTTTCAAGCTTGTCCCAAATGTAGTCTTGGTCGAGGGCTACTGCCGACATGGTAGAACATATTAACCAAAAAATAAAAGCCAATAAACCAAGGTTCACAGATAGCTCAGTATCATCAATTAACTTATACATAGACACGACAATACCCAGCATAAAGACATTGAGCATGGCCCAGTTATCAAGGTGGTGATAAGCACGAAAGAAGTTCAACAAGGAAGGCCTTAACTTATTGAATTTAAAGCTGTAGGAAATATAAAGCGCACCAGCTAAACGGACAATGGGCACAGCGATAGCGAATAGAAAAACTAAGCAGGCGATCATAAAAAAACCGCGGTCAATTAATACTAAAATACAGTCAAATAAAGACGCTTGATGAAATTGACCCGCCAAAGTCACCCCCATAATAGGCAATAAAATTGCGGGTAGCATTAGCATTAAACCGGCTAGGGACCAGTTATAGCTGCGTTCAATAGAATCGACCTTTCTTTCTATCAACGTGCTGCCACAACGATTGCATTTGGCAAGTTGTCCTTGTTTTAGTTGAGGTTTGTCAAATAGCGCATCACATTGCTGACAAGCGACAAATAATGAAGTGTTAATTTTGTTGTTCATTTTGCTGCTAGTTATCCATCTACTTGTACCAATCCGACTGATATGACTAATTTTGCAAAAATACAATGAAAAAAAAGCAGCGATAAACGCTGCTTTTTATAAACTTATTAATGAAGCAACCAAGCCATTATTATTTTAATGACGTGATGTATTGAGAAACTGCATCAATATCAGCATCCGATAATTTAATCGAGATATTTCGCATAATAGCGCTGTTGTCATTACCACGAGTTCCATCACGGAAACTAGCAAGTTGCTTTTTCAAGTAATCTTTACTCTGACCTGTAAGGCTTGGGAAACCAGCTTGTTTCATACCTTTACCCGTTACGCCATGACAAGCAATACATGCTGTAATGCCTTTAGCCGCATCGCCACCGAAGTATAATTTATGACCTGCTGCGTTTGACTCACCAGTACCAGCTTGAGTATTTTGTACTGCAAAGTATGCAGCTAAGTCATCCATGTCTTCTTGAGAAAGACCAGCAACCATACCTGCCATTATTGGGTCGTTACGATTACCTGATTTGAAATCAGCTAATTGCTTAGCAATATAGTTAGCACTTTGACCAGCAAGACTTGGGTACGTAGGTACTAAGCTATTGCCATCGGCACCGTGACACGCAGCACATGCTGCTGATTTATTTTTACCTGCAGCTACATTACCCGCGTAAATTGCTGCTGCTGGTGTAGAGGCAACGATTTCAACGTTTCCTGCTGCTGGAACACTTGCTGGTGCTGCATCAGTACTTGCACCTGCATTTGATGAAGCTGCTTGTTCATTTGCACTTGGTAAACCTGAAAAGTGAGCAGCTAAGTCAGCCATATCTGCATCAGATAAGTTAGCTGCCATAGGTGCCATCATGGCATCGGTACGAGCGCCAGATTTGAAATCTTTTAATTGTTTAATAAGATAAGCGTCATTTTGGCCGGCAATATTAGGGAACATAGGACTTCCACTAACACCTGTAGGACCATGACAAGCGCTACAAGCACCTGCTTTTTCTTTGCCTGCGTTAGCATCTGCGGCTTGTACAGCACTTACTGAACTTAAAGCTACAAATAGCGAAAAGATAATTTTTTTCATTGAGTTGCTCTCTGCTTGTCATTAATTACCTAGCTGTTAGAACAAAATATTAGCTATCTAATTAAGAAATGATAAAAAAAGTATGATGGATGTCGGCATTTTACACGAATATTAGTTCTGTGTAACAGTGGATAAGTAAAAATTGAGCAAAAAAAACCATAAATTCACCGTTTTATGCATTTTTTTAATAATAAAAGCGAAAGAAAAACGCTATAATGGCGAAAATTTTTAACGAGTGAAGCCCTTGTCTTCTACAAAGATACATCTAACTAAAGCCGCCTTTACCATAAGCGCCCCAGATATCCGCCGTTTACCAGCTGATTCTGGTATTGAAGTTGCTTTTGCAGGGCGCTCTAATGCAGGTAAATCAAGCGCCTTGAATACGCTAACTAATCAACGTGGTTTGGCGCGCATTAGTAAAACTCCTGGTCGAACTCAGCTTATTAACGTGTTTGAAGTTGCAGAAAATCGACGTCTTATCGATTTACCTGGTTATGGTTTTGCTCAAGTGCCATTAGCAATGAAGAAAAAATGGCAAAAAGCGCTGGGTGAGTATTTAGAAAAACGCCAGTGTTTGAAAGGAATAGTGGTATTGATGGATATTCGTCATCCATTAAAAGACTTAGACATGGATTTAATACAGTGGGCCGCAGATAGTGATTTACCTGTTTTAGCTTTATTAACTAAGTGTGACAAACTATCACAAGGTAAACGCAGCGCTGAAGTACTTGCTGTAAAAAAAGCGTTAGCACCATTAAATGCAGATATTAAAGTGCAGGCTTTTTCTTCGCTCAAATATACGGGTAAAGAACAAGCAGATGCCATTATTTGTGAATGGCTCGAACAAGAAGCGCAAGAATATGAATTGCCTGAAGAAGATGATTTAGATGAATCATTTGCAGATGAGTAATATCATCATACAGTGAGTTGAACGATAAGTTCGAACACACGCAGTTATAAGGAGGGAGAAAACATTACGTTATTCTCCCTTTTTTGTACCTGCCTTTTAATACAGTCATTAAAGCTAAGCTAGTTTTTTAAACTGTAATTCTACTAACCGTTGATATAATTCACATTTCTTCAACAATGATTGATGATTGCCAATGTCGATGATTCGACCTTGTTCTAAGACTGCAATCTTGTCCGCGTGTTGAATTGTCGATAACCTATGTGCAATGATAATCGTTGTGCGACCACGCATTAATGCTTCTAAAGCTTGTTGCACATGCTGTTCGCTTTCACTATCAAGGGCACTAGTAGCCTCATCTAACAGCAAAATATCTGGATCTTTTAATATTGCGCGTGCAATTGCAATACGTTGACGCTGACCACCTGATAGACGCACACCACGTTCACCTAGAAAACTGTTATAACCTTCAGGTAAATTGATAATAAACTCATGAGCATGGGCCTTTTTAGCAGCCAAAATTACTTCATCATCACTAGCCTCAGGCTTGCCATAACGAATATTATGAAATACATCACTGCTAAATAAGGCAGGTTGTTGTGGTACTAACGCCATTTGCTGGCGAAGATCTTTCGGATCAAGCTGTCTAATATCGGTACCACCTAAGGTAATACAACCAATTTGTGGGTCATAAAAACGCTGTAGTAATTCAAATAGTGTTGTTTTCCCCGCGCCAGAAGGGCCCACTAGCGCTAATACCTTACCTTGTTCAGCGGTTAAATTCAGAGCTTGTGTTGCGGGTTGATCTGGCCGAGAAGGGTAATTAAAACTGACTGCATCAAAAATAATTTGGGCATTGAGCTCTTTAGCTGAAGTAACGTTTTTAACTGGGGGTAGAATATGGCTTTTAACCTGTAATATTTCTATAAGTCTTTCGGTAGCACCAGCAGCACGCTGTAATTCCCCTAAGACTTCTGAAATAGTAGCTAACGAAGAAGCGACCAAAATGGCATAAAATACAAACGCACCTAAATCACCACCGCTCATCTTCCCTTGAATGACATCACTACCACCGACCCATAACATGCCAGTAATTGCACCAAAAACAATAATAATTACGCCAGCAATTAATGTGGCACGTTGTTTTATACGGTTTCGTCCAATGGAAAATGACTTTTCAACTTCCTTGCCAAATGATCGCCTTTCATGCTGTTCATGAGTATAACTTTGTACTGTTTTAATATGCTCAATTGCCTCACCGGCATAGCTTCCCACATCGGCCATTGAGTCTTGGCTTTTACGCGATAATTTTCTGACTTTACGACCATAAAATAATATCGGCACTAAAATAAAAGGTACCGACAACAACACAATAAAAGTTAATTTGATATTGGTAGCAAATAGCATAACTAATGCACCTAATAACATGAGTACACTACGGATAGCCATGGAGAAAGAAGAGCCAATAATGCTTTGAAGTAGCGTTGTATCAGTGGTAATGCGCGACATGATATCGCCGCTACCATTAGTTTCAAAATAGCTGGGGTGCAAGGTGATGACATGATTGAAAACGGCCAAGCGAATATCAGCACTGACTCGCTCACCTAACCAAGAGACCAAGTAAAAACGGAAAAATGTTCCGCCAGCAATCAATACCGTAATAGCCAATATAAATAGTACTGCTTGCTGTAATTGCTCTATAGATTGTTGAACAAAACCCTCATCAATGAGCATTCTCACTCCTTGACCTACCGAAAGCATTACACCTGCGGTAAAGAATAGAGCGATAAAAGCGGCTAACACTTGGCTTTTATAAGGGAGAATGAACTGAATGAGCTCCAAGAGGATGGAAATCTTTTTATTTTTAGGACTGTTAATTGAAGTATTTTCAGTTAGATCATTAACAGTAGGTTGGTCAGACATAAAATCTCAGAGTCAATTAAACCAAAAGAACACAGTATTTGATCAATTCTAATATGATCAAAGATTCAATTGGTATTACTAGCAACTAAGCATATTAGTAACTAGCGAATGAATTATTGAGTCGTAGTTTACGCTTTAGATAGGGTTTGAACTAGGAAGTTTTACTGGAATCTGATGTAAAAAATGTAACAGAAATAAATACTGTGGCAGGGAGTTGATGTTTTCACAGATAAAAAAAAGCCGATGGTACTTTCAGAACTAATTAGTAGTTGTGAATGGCATCGGCAAAGCTTATGGGGAAGCTACAAAAAAATTATTACAATAAGTGTTCGCTTAAGAACAAAGTAATTATAGAGTAACAGCTCTACATAAGCAAAGTGATTTATAGAGTAATTACTCTTTTTCTTTGATTTAGATCATTATTGAGCGATTTGTTTATATATTAACCGTGATTAATGGTGAGATCAGCGACAGAAAATGAAATTTTGATGATTTGCCCATACTATATACACTGACAGATGGAAGTTAGGCGTCGAAGGTGCTTATTTATTTTAGGCCATATTTACTTTGTTTACTCACCTAACATTTTAATAATAATGTTATTGCCAAGGAGGCTAGTGGTTTTTCGTTATGCAATATCTAAAATGAATTATTGCTAAGGAGCTTAATTTTAGTCTCTTGGTACTAATGCATCATTTACAATACATGATTAGTCATGTATTTTAACAAAAATTTTACATCGTTGTGGTTTTTTGAAGTAGCGGTATACGTCATTGAAATCACATTAAGATCAACTCATACGAGTTTTAAGTTAACTTTATTAAGGATAATAAATGTTAAAAAGTTATTATAAATCAATTCTTTGTTTGACTTTCATTATTTCAATTTCCGCTTGTGGTGGAGGTAGCGAAGATGCGGAACCAACGCCAACTAAAGCTGCAGTAACGAATACCCCTCCAAAATTAAGTGAGTATACTGGTACTTATCAACTGATTGAAAACAATACTGTTATTGTTGAAAGTATTACTGTTTATGATGCAGAAAATGATAATTTAACAGCGAGCTTTACTGGAGATGATGCAGATCTTTTCAGTTTTAATATAGCGACAGGACAGTTGACGTTCAAAACTGCTCCTGATTATGAAGCTCCCTCAGACAGTGATCTAAATAATATATATAATGTAGAACTTAATATTTCAGATAGTGAACTGTCAGTCACTGCAAGCATTGAAGTGACTATTATTAATGATATTTTCATTAAAATCACTTCTCCTGTTGATAATAGTAATATTGGTGGCGGTGATACTTATAAGGTCGTTGCCAAAATTGAGGAGCATGAATCTGAAGATTTAACTGTGGTGATTGATGCCCCAGTGCTAATAAATGGTCATTCTGCCACTCCAATCGATGATTCTGGAAGATATTGGCAGTTTGAAGTTGAAAATCCCGCAAAAGCAAACATTACCGCTGAGGTCACCTTTGATGGGAGTACCTACTCAGATGTCATTTCAGTGCAAGGATTACAACCATTGGTGTCAGTTAAGGATATAGCCGTAGATGAGACTGCGGGGTTTATCTATCTGAATGATCAAGGTTCACGGTTAATTGTAAAAGCAAGCCTTGATGGCAGTTCGTCTACAGTCATCTTTAACCCAAGAGAATATGGCTATTCTTGGGTTTCTTCAATATTACTAGATAGCACTAATAATCGCTTGTTAGCCGTTATGGATGTGCCTAAATCAGATGGTAGCATATGGTTTGTTAAGAGCCTTGTTGCCATAGATTTAACCACTAATGCACATTCAATTCTTTCAGGTGAGCTCGTAGGTACAGGAAATTTACTTAGTAACAATTCGGGTCAAATGGCTTTGTACCATGAAGCAGTATTAATCCCTGACTATAACAATCAATCATTAGTAAAGATTAATCTATTAACAGGAAGTAGAACAATTCTTTCTAGTGGTGCTATAGGAACAGGGCCCATACTTGAAAGGCCAAATGGCTTGGCCGTGAATTCTGATAATGATTTAGCTTATGTTTCTTCAAATTCGAGCATGCTAGAAGTTAATCTTCTTACGGGGAATAGAACAATAATTGGTGATAATAAAACCGGTTCTGGTACCGCATTAGTATCTCCTGAGCATTTATTTTTTGATGGTAAAAATAATCGTTTAATATTTTCAAATGAGGGTGAAGGCATTACGACACTTAGTTTGACCACGAAAGAGCGCATATCTTTACCAACACCTTTAGAGTCACGTTCACTGGGTTTAGGTGATAATGATAGTTTCTATACTTTCAATTCCAATGATAACTCTATTGATAAAGGCGTGCTGGGAGAAGATACATTTGAAAGCGTTATTGCGGTTAAAACGGGTCAAGGCCTTCAAATTAATAATGGTTATAGCATTGAATTCTCGAATAAATCACAAGCATTGTTTTTTAATAGCCACGGTGTTTATAATTTTGATCTTCTAAAGCAGACGGTAAGTAATTTAACGACAGGAACTTCTGATGTTGTTAATCAAATAGGTTTAGCTTTAAATACGGATGATAATAGTTTAATTATCATTAATAATTCAGAAGTTAATGAGCCTTCATTATTGTTAGTAAGTACAGAAGATAATAAACGAGAAGTTATTACTGAGTACAGTGTTGAAGATGACGTTAATCTTATCAATCCAATTGATGTTGTTCTAGATGATGAGAATACTTATGCCTATATTCTCGATGCGCCAAATTATCAAAACAATGAGGCAGAAGTAAATATTATACAAGTTGAATTGGCAACAGGTATTAAAACACTTATATCAAGCAATGCAACTCATTCAGGTATTGCTTTCAATAAGCCGAATTCAATTTCCTTTCAATCAAATAGTAATAGTTTGCTTGTTATTCAAGAACCATCAGGTGAAACGGGTGTTGATATTATTAAGATAGATATAGCTGGCGGTGAAAGATCATTAATGGCTAATGATATTGATGCCAGAGTAATGTCAGCAGTTAATGACTCTTTGTTTTTGGAGGATGGAACCTTTGTCATTATGGGGTGGCGATTTATTTATAAAGTAAATTTAACGACTGGCGTGAGTAGCTTACTGTCATCAAATGGAGTTGAAGGTGGGGTGCCTTTCGGTCAGTTATCAGCAATAAGTTATGATAGTAATAAAAATAGACTATTTGCCATTGATACTGAATTAAAAGGAATTTTTGCTATTGATATTTCTACAGGCAATAGAAGCTTGTTAGTATCAGGTAATTAATAATTTGATTAGCCTCTACTATAACGTAGAGACTTTTTATGTTATTGCTTAAAAAATCATAAGTCTAATCGTTAGGTTTCTTCGTTTTTGGAATTTATAATTTACTATACTGAACCTAATGATTAGATGTTTGAAATGGTTTGAATAATCGCGCTTTAACTGAGCGCCAATGTGTTTTTGGTACTTTAGGTGCCAATGACAATAAATGTTGGTAATCAAGCTGTGTTGGCGTTACTTCACCACCATGAGCCAGAATAATACTCTCAGGCTTTAACGCGATTATCTTATGAAGTGAAGCTCGGTAACGATTAGGGTAAAAAATAGGGAAAGGGGGGATGAACCTATTCTTTACCTTCACGATTAAATCAGCTACATAGATCTTATTACTGGGTAAATGGTGTAAAGATATATCCCTATCGGTATGGCCTTGGGTAGCGAGTGCTTTCCATTCAGAAAAACCAGGAATTTGCTCACCATCATTAAGCTTATAATCGGCGATTAATTGACTAGAATACCAAAAATTGAGGCGAGGTTTCTTCATGCGTTTTGCCACCCATTTAGCTAAAAATATGTCAGTTAAGTGCATGAGCCTGCCGTCTAAGCCTGAATACCATTGTCCACTGACATTGGCAGCTGCCACTTTACAGCCTGTGAGCTTTCGTAGCTTACTGGCAGCACCTGCATGATCGGGGTGCATGTGTGTTACCACGACTAAAGTTAAATCATTGAAAGAACGTTGTAAGGTTTTGGTGATAAATTGCTTAAGCATTGAAATGTCTGAACGACAGCAACCATCAAGCAATAACAGCTTGTCAGGATATTCAGCGAGTAAAATAGTTTGGATATGCCCATCTATGTGATGTAATTTCATCATAATAAAACAAGTTCAGTCATAATTTAATTATCGCCTTATACTGTAAAAGAAAAATTATCCACCTGCACTCTATTTACTTCTCTTTAATAATATAGTGACTATGACTTACCTTTATGGTGCCAGCGGACTTGGCAAGAAAACGAATACTAAGTGATAGAGCCAATTTTACTTTAGCAGGATAACCTATAGCTAAACAATTTCTACGAACATTTTTAACTACCGCGAAAGCTGAAGTAAGGATTGCGTTCCTCTAACATCAGCCGCTTTGGGTTGACGGAATGCCGGTCTTTATCATAGATAGAAGAAGAATTTTATTTTAAATCAAAGAAGTATTTTAGAACTATGTTCATGATAGACCAATAGTATTTATGCTTGCGGTAAAATTTAGACTATCCCCTTGTATATAGCACGACTCTAGGAATGTTGTTGAACTGTGGTTATTATAGGATAACTAAGGGATCTTGTAAGTAAATGGTATTAACTCAAACGATAAACAATAAATTTACTAGAAATAAACCACTATGTTTAAAGCCGTACTCAAACTCTTGTTTCCCAGTAGAAAAGGTATTAATGAACCGAATTATTTTTATTATGAAGAGGATAAAAATGCCGAAAAAGAAATAGAACAACAAACGTCTGAAAAGAAACAAATTACTAGGGCCATAAAGCCACTGCGTCTAGCAAGTGTTGAGGAAATGCACCAGCAAGATTTTTATGATTTTCTCTTTGGACAATCACCAGCGACAATAGAGCACGATGAGCTTTCACTTTATGTCGCTGAAAAAATTGAAGCTGTGTTGCGAAAACCTGAGACCATTATAGATGCAATGCCTGTATTACCCGCTTCGCTCAGTAAGGTCATTGATCAAGTCAGCGATAATAACTTTGATACTGAAGAGTTGCTTTCTTTGATTCAACTAGAGCCTTCAATCGCGGCTAAAGTAATTGAACTAGCTAACTCCTCCTTTTATAACCGGACAAATAAAGAAGTAACCGATCTTAAAGCGGCCTTTATGTTATTGGGCAGCAATGGTCTTATTGAAGGTGTGATTAATGGTTTTGTCAGCAAACTTACGCCTCAATCACAAATTTATTTTAAACAGTATGGCAATAAAATTTGGCAACATAGCCTTGACACTGGTGTTATTGCTAAAGCTTTAATAAAGGCTTCTCCTTTTAAAGCAGAGGCAGCCCAAGGTTATCTTATCGGCTTGATTTGCAACTTGGGCGATATGATTATTTATCAATTATTGATGGAAGCTTTTTCTTTTGTACATCCTGATAGCCAGCCTAACTCTTATGCTTTTAAAGAATTAATGCAGAAAAAGTCTAAATCATTAGCCTATCACATCGCCAAGCACTGGCAATTTCCTCAGTCAATTTTAGATGCACTAGCCTTACAGGTTAAGTTAACTAAATCCTCGATGTTATCAGTTGTTTTTGAGAAAAGGCCGATGGCTTGTTTCGTCTATGAAGCCAATATTATTAGTGAACTGATGCTGATGTTAGAACACAAAGATAAAACAGAAGAGGAGATTAACGAGGCTTTAGCAATATTACTCTACAGTGATGAAGCTAAACAGTACGTTGAGCGGCTATTGAATGATCGGCATAACAACTAGCACAGCTTTTCTTTGTTAATTGGTTTTTTTGTTCTTCCGCACTAAAGCTACCATGTATAACCGAAATAAATATTGTCCAAATGTTATTTTGACCTAGTTTTTGTTAAGTTCAAGTACAAAATTAAAGCGGCTAGTTTATTTAGGGACAGAGTTTTATCGTTGGAATGATAGTAAGCATCATAGCTAAATTAACCTATATTCTTTGACATAAAGGTACTGTAGGGATCTTCTTGATAATCGGCAAAAGGCTGACAAGTATGAAAGCCAAGTTGTTGGTAAAGTTTTTGTGCGGGCAAAAATGCATCCATAGTGCCTGTTTCTAAACTGATTTTTTGGTAACCGCGGGTAGTTGCCTGAGCAAAGATAAATTCCAAAAGCAGCTTAGCGACACCTTGACGTAAAAAGCTTGTTGAGGTGCGCATGGATTTTATTTCTCCATGAGCATCATTTAACTCCTTTAACGCCCCACATCCAGCTAGTTCATCATTTTTCCAAACACACAAAAAGGTAATATCCTTTTGTGCTAATGCTGATAAATCGAGGGCGTGTACACTTTCTGGGGGAGAGTGTAATAACATGTCTTGATGATGTTGTTCTAGCAATGCGATAACTGCTGGGTGTGTTAGTGATCCAATAGAGACTTTCATTATTTCCTTTAGGGATACGTAATTAGGTAAATATGAGAGATAAAATATCAACTCATTGTATTATCGATGAAAAGTTCAGTAAGTAATTTAGGCACTAACTTTTCATGGTCGATAAATTGAATGCCAACGTTGACAGTACCATTGTCATTACGACTATTGCATACGCGAGCCGGTATTTGTATTTCACCATCAATTGGGCTTCGTAGACGGACAAAAATATCCCGTTTATTAACCTTAGCGTTGGCACTTTTAGTCTTAAAGGTGAAACCACAACCTTTAGTTGAAATATCAGCAATAATGCCGCTAATTTGAGTCCCCTTTTTATGGCCAGAACCCTCTAACATGATTATTGCAGGTAGGTGGATGCTTGTTCTTTGCTGTAGACGAAGCTGGCGGTTTTCAATTTTATTAGGGTATTCGATAAAAATAAATTTTTCAGGATATTGGGTGATGTTTTTAATGGAAGAACGGAATGCAAAACATTCTCCTTTATTGCCTTCCATTAAATAACGGACGATAAGAACATTTCCCTCTATTAATACATCTTTATATTCGGAGGTGTTAGCCGACCTAGGGTATTTTAAAATAATATAATTCCCTAGCTCATATCCGATTAATGGCAATTTTAGTCGCAGAGAAACAGGGTGGTTAATTTGTAGATCTAAACTCTTACCTGGTTGAAGCTCAAAGAGTTGCATACTCTGCTCAATACTTATGTCTGCCATTGTTTCCTTTTATACACGGCCATTCATTATTGAATATAATATAAACAAAGTGTGCTAAAGGTACAATGACTGATTGCCAGTCAAACTTATTAGCTATTTATTTTCGGTTTTGTTTCTTGGTTTCTTTTAATAAAGCGTCTTCAAACTCTTCAGGAAATAGCACTAAACCTTGATTATCTTGATTTGGAAAAGTAACTAACGCTAGGTCGTCATCTACTAGGCCTGTGCTCCAACGGCTGTACCATTTATCCAATGATATAGCTTCAGCTTTACATTCCTGCCACTCATCCGTTGCCCAACGTTGTGCAAATTCTTCGTTTGGCCATACAGGCACGCAATCTTCATCTTCGGTATTTAGCATTACACAACCATGTTCATCAGCTAATATCCAGATTTCTTTGTTGCTAACTACTTGCTGAAGTAAGTAGCTTAAACGCTTTTCTTCATCGTACTGTTCTATCGTGTTGAGTTGTTCGCTGCTGATTGACATAGTTGCCTAGGAGATTTGTATAGATGACTAGTATTTTACCGTGTTAGTGCTAGGCAAACAACATGATTGATTTTGACCAATACACAGGAGAAGTTAGCATTGTTAGTTAATTAGCTATCTGTATTGTTTTAGGGGTAGAACTAGTTGAAATTAGCAGAATGGGAATAATTTTGGCAAGAGATAAAAATCAGGCAAAAAAAAACCGATAGCAGGGCTATCGGTGACTTAGCTATGAGGAAAGCTAGAATATTCAATTATTACAACAAGCGTCCGCATTAGGGAACGACGAGAAGTATAGAGTAGATGCTCTATATTGGCAAGGTTTTTTGTAATTTAATTTCATCTGTGTTGTTTTATTACATTGTCGCAGTGCTAAATAAATGTCTTTTAAGTATTTATTGCTGATTTATGACACCTTTGTTTTAGTTAGATCAATAAAAAGTCAGTGGGGTATTTGGTGATTTAGCATGCATACAGTAAACTATCGGCAATTATAGTTTTAATATTGCTTTAAGTGAAAATATCATGTCCCCCACAGATCAAAATTCTCAAGCCAGTGACTTACCTAATACCCCAGAAACACCAGCTAATGTCGACAATGAAAGTACGACACATTTTGGTTATAAAACGATAGAAAAAGACGATAAAATCTCTATGGTTGCAGGAGTTTTTCACTCGGTTGCCAAACAATATGATGTGATGAATGATTTAATGTCATTTGGTATCCATCGTTTGTGGAAACGTTTTACTATTGATGCCAGTGGTGTACGTCCTGGTAATAAAGTCTTAGATCTTGCTGGTGGTACGGGTGATTTAACCGCTAAGTTTTCCAAATTAGTTGGTCGAGAAGGCAAAGTTGTATTAGCCGATATCAACAGTTCAATGTTAAATGTAGGTCGTGATAAATTGCGCGATAAAGGCTTAGTGCAAAATATAGAATATGTGCAAGCCAATGCCGAGTATTTACCATTTGAAGAGAATACTTTTGATATCGTCACCATCGCTTTTGGTCTACGCAATGTCACGGATAAAGATAAAGCTTTGCGCTCTATTTATTCCGTACTAAAACCAGGTGGCCGTTTACTCGTTTTAGAATTTTCAAAACCAGAGCATGAATTATTGAATAAAGCTTATGATTTTTATTCATTCAATATATTGCCTAAAATGGGCGAATTGGTGGCAAAAGATGGTGAAAGTTATCAATACTTGGCCGAATCAATCAGGATGCATCCTGATCAAGAAACCTTAAAAGACATGATGGAAAACGCTGGTTTTGAACAAACGAGCTTTAAAAACTTAACTGGTGGTGTAGTTGCCTTACACAAAGGTTATAAGTTTTAACCATGACAGCTTTTAATAACCAGGTTGTCACTCAAATAAGCAACGATCTATTATTACCGCAAGCTGTCACGGCAACCCTTGAATTGATTATTAATAAAGCGTTGAGCTTGAATAATAAATCAGTATCTTTTACTGGCGTAGCTCAAAAAACATTAACACTTGAGTTGGCAGAATTGCCGTTCCCACTATGTTTTACGGTAGATAATGTTTCAAGTTCAGTTGGCGTTATTGTCAGCGCTAATCATGAATGTAGTGATTGCACCATAAAAACCAGCATAAATACGCTTAAGAAATTAAAAGCCAATGTATCTTTGACTCAACTGATTAAAAAAGATGAGCTGGATGTGAGTGGTGATATAAAAATAGCACAACAATTTGCCAACATTACACAATCACTTGAAATAGATTGGCAAACAGAGCTTGCTAAACATTTTGGTGATGTGCCGACTCATAAACTTTTACAGTTTGGTAATAAAGTTACCAAATCGCTTGCTGCCACGGGTAAACAGCTTGAAGCGGATGTTAGTGAGTATCTTGTGCATGAAAAACGTTTAGTGGTTACAAGTTCTCAGCTTAATGCTTTTAACCAAATGACAAAAGACGTTGCTAATCAGGTTGATGCCTTGTCTGCTCGAATTGATAAACTTATCGCCGATACAGCGAGTAAATAATCAAATATTAGTTAGCGAATGCCTCCAATAATACATAGGAAATAATCACCACTGTGAGTAGTCAACGTCTTTATCAAATAGTTAAAACTTTCTTGAATTTCGGTTTAGACGAAATGATCCCTGCGGCTATGTTGCCATGGTATGCAAAAGTAGGCAGACAAAGCTTATTTTGGTTGAGAAATAAACATAAAGATAAAACCCCAGAACAACGCTTCCGATTGGCGATAGAATCTTTAGGGCCCGTTTTTATTAAATTTGGCCAAATGCTGTCAACGCGACGTGACTTATTACCACCTGAGTTAGCCGATGAACTCGCTTTACTGCAAGATAAAGTCACACCTTTTGATGGTGAACATGCAAGAGACATCATCATCAAAGCCATGGGGGCAGATGTCTTTGAAAAACACTTTAAAGACTTTGATTTTACCCCACTTGCTTCGGCCTCTATTGCGCAAGTTCATACCGCAACTTTACTAAATGCGGATCAAGAGACAAATATCGTTATAAAGGTATTGCGCCCTAAAATTAGTAAAACTATTTTAGCTGATATTAAAGTAATGTCATTGTTTGCTGGCATCGTCGCACGTTGGTTACCTGATGGTAAGCGTTTACGTCCAAAAGAAGTGGTCGAAGAATATCGAAAAACTATCATCGATGAATTAAACCTTAATCGGGAAGCTGCAAATGCTATCCAGCTAAAACGTAATTTTGAGCAGGGTAGTGAATACGATAAAGCACTTTACGTTCCTGAAATTTATAGTAAATACAGTTTTGAAAATGTTTTGGTAATGGAACGCATTTACGGCATTGGTGTAGGAGAGGTAGACACGCTTAACCAACTTGGTGTAAATATGAAATTACTGGCAGAGCGCGGTGTAGAAGTGTTTTTCACGCAAGTATTTCGTGATAGTTTTTTTCATGCCGATATGCACCCAGGTAACGTTTTTGTTGATGCGACTCAGCCAGAAGATCCTACTTGGATAGCCATTGATTGTGGTATTGTTGGTACTTTAAATCGTGAAGATAAACGTTATTTAGCTGAAAATTTTGTCGCCTTTTTTAATCGAGATTATCGCAAAGTTGCCCAGCTACATGTTGATTCTGGTTGGGTGCCAGCAAATACCAGTGTGGATGAATTTGAGTTCGCCATTCGCACTGTTTGTGAGCCTATTTTCAACAAACCATTATCCGAAATTTCCTTTGGACAAGTATTAGTTAATTTATTCAATACGGCACGTCGCTTTAATATGGAAGTGCAACCGCAGCTTGTGCTATTACAGAAAACCTTACTCTATATTGAAGGGTTAGGACGTCAGCTCTATCCTGAGTTAGATTTATGGCAAACAGCAAAACCGTTCTTAGAAAATTGGGTCAAAGAGCAAATGGGTGTTAAAGCGGTTTTGAGTAAAATTAAAGCTAACTTACCTTTCTGGAATGAAAAACTGCCTGAAATGCCTGACTTAGTTTACGACTACTTAAAAACGAGCCGTGAAAACCAACACCAACAAACGCAGCTAATGCAAACCCTATTGGCTAATCAGAGTAAAAATAACCAGCGCATTATCTATAGTATTGTCGCTGCAGCCATTATTATTGCAGGGGCAATTCTTTTCAGTCACTAGGATTTTATTATCGTTAAGTGCTTTATAAATCCTTCCGAGTGGCATTGTTTCGGTGGTGGGAGAGTGCTTTTCTAAATGATGTTAGCCAAAAGATAAAGCTTCATTGGAAGATGTTATTTGATAAGTGTTGTTACGCCCTTATCAACACCGTAAATATCACTAGGATAAAATCCTAAGGTTACATGAAAGTCTTTATCAGTTAACAGTAAATTTTGACGATAACATGTCGCCTGTGGTGATTGAGCAACAACAAAATATGTCGTTTTATCTTTTAAACTGACTCGACCTAAACCACTTAACGACACTGACAACATTGTTCCAATAGCGATGTCTTTTGTGACCGCTTGGTATTCGTATGGATTAATTAAAGTCATATGGAATGACTTAAGATCTCTTTCGCTTTGATATTGTCGATAACGGCTAAAGTCATCACCGAGTATTTTTTTCATTTGCGATAAATACAACTCAAGATCGGCGGCGTTCACTTTCCCTCCGATATAAGTTAAACCACTATTATCAGTTAATTCAACGATTTCTAATTGAATAACTAATGTTTTTTTAACCGCTAGAACAGTCTCAGACATAGGCACTTCTTTAGGTTGGTTATTGCTGTTCTCGGCTATAGTATTGGCAGATAAACTGGCGTGCCAAAATATTATAAAAGTGAACAGAATACCTTTTAAATTTGCTATACATTTAATTTTTTGCATCTATTATAATCACTTAATTAGACATTACATTTAGCGTTGATTCAATTGCAGCTAAAATTAAATGCAAGTATGGCTCTCTTCAACAAACTAAAACCGCAAACTTATTTTTTAGCTTCCTTGGCTTTCGCTAGCTGAGCGCGTAAACCGGCCATACCTTGTTTATTTGCTTGCTCAACATGCTCTACTGTTTTTTTCTTTGCTGCACCCAATTCCCAATTTAAATCATCTTGTGGTAATTCATGTAAGAATCGGCTTGCTTCAGTACGAGACACTTCACCGAACTGTCTTCGCTCTCTGGCGTAAGTAAATATTAACTCACGTTGAGCTCGAGTAATACCAACATAAGCAAGTCGACGTTCTTCTTCAACACTGCCTTCATCAATGCTGGTTTGATGAGGCAATAAACCTTCTTCCATTCCAATAAGAAATACATAGGGAAACTCGAGGCCTTTCGATGCGTGTAAAGTCATTAACTGCACTTGATCGTTACTGTCTTCTTCTTCATTACGCTCCATCATATCGCGCAAAGTTAAACGAGTAACAATCTGCGGTAAGGTCATCGGCTCTTCATCATCACTGCCTTCGAGCATTTGTGTTACCCAACTAAAAAGTTCAGTAACATTTTTCATGCGCATTTCAGCAGCTTTGGCGCTGGGTGAGGTGTCGTAAAGGAAGTCTTCGTAATTGATTTGGCGGATCATGGAACGCAATACTGCAGCAGTATCTCCTCGGTCAGCCTGATCAGCAATATCAACGACCCATTGGGTAAACGCTTGCATCTTCATTAAGCTGCGACCCGTTAAAGTTTGCTCTAAACCCAGTTCAAAACTGGCAGCAAACATACTAATTTGGCGCATGTTAGCGTAGGTGCCTAATTTTTCTAACGTGGCTGGCCCTAATTCGCGTTTAGGAACATTCACAATACGTAAAAAAGCATTATCATCATCAGGGTTAACCAGTACCCGTAAATACGCCATGACATCTTTAATCTCAGCACGTGAGAAAAATGATGTACCGCCACTGATTTTATAAGGAATACGGTTTTGCATCAGTGCTTTTTCAAGTAAACGAGATTGGTGATTGCCACGATAAAGTACCGCGTAATCTTTATATTGACTACGGTTCATAAAACGATGACCAATCAACTCACCAATGACACGCTCAATTTCATTTTCTTCATTTTTTGCTTGTATAACTCTTAATTCTGCACCGTAAGCAAGCTCACTAAATAACGCCTTATCATAGACATGCGGGTTATTAGCAATGAGTACGTTGGCACATTTTAATATACGGCCACTCGAGCGGTAATTCTGCTCCAGTTTGATCAGTTTCAGGGCTGGGAAGTCTTTACCAAGCAATATTAAATTCTCAGGTTTAGCGCCACGCCATGAATATATAGATTGATCGTCATCCCCTACCACCGTTAAGCGACCGCGTTCACCGGTAATATGCTTAACTAATTCATACTGACTAGCGTTAGTATCCTGATATTCATCAACCAATAAATAACGAATTTTGTTCTGCCAACGTTCACGCACTTCTGGGTAGTTTTTCATTAACAATGTGGGAATCAAAATCAGATCATCAAAGTCTAATGCATTGTAAGCTTTCATATGCTTATGATATCGCTGATAAAATTCAGCATACTCACTACTGTCAGCATCATTTGCCGCTTTTAAGGCATCATCAGGTAAAAATAAATCATTTTTCCAATTGGAAATTTTGCTTTGCAGTTGACTCAATAAATCTTTATCACCATCGAGTTCATCGATGGTTAACTCTTTGAGTAATGCCAGTGAGTCTTGATCATCAAATAAGGTAAAGCCAGGTTTGTAACCTAGGATTTTTATTTCTCGACGAACTATATCAAGGCCTAATGAGTGAAATGTAGAAACAGTTAAACCTCGAGTCAGGTCTCGACCGAGCATTTTTTGAATACGCTCTTTCATTTCTCGCGCCGCTTTATTGGTAAAGGTTACCGCAGCAATATTACGTGCTTTGTAATCGCATTTTTGAATCAGATAGGCGATTTTTTGACAAATAACCCCGGTTTTACCTGAGCCTGCGCCAGCCAGTACAAGGCATGGGCCACTCACAAATTTTACCGCTTCATTTTGTCCGGGATTTAGTTTCATTGCTTTTTGAGTTACTTAATTCGAATAAATTTTCATGTGGTAGATTTTACCTGTTTTTAGTCATGTGCAAAACAGTTACAATGATATCAAGTGAAATTGATGAGAAATTATTATGTTGAATGCAAAAAAGATTGAAGAAATTGCCAAGCAAGTAACTGAATCTATCCCGCCGGGCTTAAAAAGTATGGCGAATGAGTTTGAAGATAAAGCTAAAACTGTCTTACAAAGCAAATTATCACAACTTGATGTGGTAACTCGCGAAGAGTTCGACGTGCAAACACAAGTACTGATTAAAACTCGGGTGAAAATCGCTGAACTTGAAGCTAAATTAGCGGCATTAGAAGAAAAAATAGCTGCAAGCTAAAAGCTAGTTAAACTTTACCTTATTATTTACAAAATCAGTCAAACAACACCAAGAACGAGATTATTTCATGTCATCTTCTAAAGTAGCCTTAACGTCGGGCCCCTCTGCAATTACCTGTTTCAAAGCTTATGATATTCGTGGAAAATTAGGCGAACAATTAAATACCGATATTGCATATCGGATTGGTCGTGCTTTTGCGCAACATACACAAGCAAAAACCGTGGTAGTCGGTGGTGATATTCGTTTAACCAGTGAAGAGTTAAAGCATGCATTGGCTGAGGGCTTAATGGCAGGTGGTACCAATGTAATTGATTTAGGTTTAGCGGGTACCGAGCACATTTACTTTGCAACCAGTCACTTACAATGTGATGGTGGTATTGTGGTAACGGCTAGTCATAATCCTATTGATTACAATGGAATGAAGCTGGTACGTGAAAATTCAAAACCAATTAGTGGTGATACCGGCCTTTTCGATATCCAAGCACTTGCAGAGAAAAATGACTTTATCGATGTGGCTACCGCGGGCACGTTAACAACTGCTGATATTTCTCAACCTTATACTGAGCACTTATTAACGTATATTGAGAATAAAAATATTACACCGTTAAAGCTGGTTGTAAACGCAGGAAATGGCACCGCAGGTCCGGCTCTAGATGCCATCGAAAGTGCTTTTAATGCGCTTAATGTTCCTGTTGAGTTTATTAAAGTACACCATAAGCCCGATGGTAACTTCCCTAACGGTATTCCAAATCCCTTATTGATAGAAAATCGTGCAGCGACGCGAAATGCAGTCATCGAACATAGCGCTGATATGGGAATTGCTTGGGATGGTGATTTTGATCGTTGTTTCTTGTTTGATGAAAATGGTGACTTCATCGAAGGCTATTATATTGTTGGCTTATTAGCAGATAATTTTTTAAGTAAAATTGAAGGAAGTAAAGCCGAAGCAAAAATAATTCATGATCCACGCTTAACTTGGAATACTATTGATATTACCGAGCAAGCTGGTGGTCAAGCGATTCAAAGTAAAACGGGTCATGCTTTTATTAAAGAACGCATGCGCAGTGAAGATGCTATTTATGGTGGTGAGATGAGTGCTCATCATTATTTCCGTGATTTTTTCTATTGTGACAGCGGCATGATCCCTTGGTTATTAATTGCAGAGCTTGTTTGTTTGCGTAAACAGCCCCTTTCGAGTCTGGTAAAAGAACGTATAGCTGCTTACCCATCATCGGGCGAAATTAATAATAAAATTGCAGACCCTAAAGCGGCCATCGCGCGTGTTTTTTCTTTTTATCAAGAGCAAACTCAAGTGATTGATAAAACTGATGGTATTAGTATGGAATTTGGTAATTGGCGTTTTAACTTACGTAGCAGTAATACTGAACCAGTAGTTAGGTTAAATGTTGAATCAAAAGGTGATGTGACATTAATGCAGGAAAAGACAGAGCAAATTTTAGCTTTGCTGCTAGCTGAGTAGTCTTCTTTTATGGCAGAGAGCTTAATGGCAAATAGCGAACCATTGTCAGAGTTGAATTTAAGCTATGACACGCTTTCATTTGCCGAGTTTATTGAGCAGTATAGAACTCAGCATGGAAGCTACCTACTTAAGGCGAGGTTAATTGAATTAACTCTGCCTTGGTTCGCTGCAACAGAAGAGTTTATGCTCCCTCACTAGCTTTTATTCTTCAAATACTGAACCTATATCCTTTACCCTTCCTAATAAAGAAGCCGTGTGTGAACTGCTTACTAATATAGATAAACACTATCAGTGCTGCAGTATTCAACCTTTTGATTTTTAATGAATTATAGTTTGGTGAACATTGTTGGGGATTTTCCTTATCAACGGTTGTTTTCTAAACCGGTTAACGGCTTGAAAGGCCTCAACAAGACGAGATAAAGCCAGACCATTAATGATATTAACAAACATGACCGCTTTTATTTCAAATGCTAGGAGGATTAAATCAATTTTCAGGTACGTGTGATATCTTGCTGAGCGGCAATGATTTAACTGCTGATGAATTTAAGTTCTTAAATAAAACAAATAAGCATTGGCGTGGGGTAATGGCTCAAGCTACTATGAATCAGCAGATAATTAGTAATGTGGACCACATTTTCTCTCAATGAGATAAGCAAATCGAGCTAATTGAGTTAGTATGTAAGGTTTTAACAAAGTAAAGAGTTAACAGATCGTTAAGAAATTCATTTTAGCTATGTTACTTGCATTGACAATTACCTAATAAATAAAATTATCAATATAAATTCAGAAACAGAAGGAAGCAAAATGAAAATAGGGGTTATCCTTGGCAATCGCCCAGAAATAATCAAAATGGTACCCGTTATTGGTGAATGTAAAAAACGCGGCACTACCTATTTTATCATCCATTCTAATCAGCATTACTCTCAATAGATGGATAGCATCTTCTTTAAAGAATTAGAGTTACCTGCACCCGATTATAATTTGAGGGGGCTCTGGTTTACACAGTAATCAAACAGGCAATATTTTAATTGAGATGGAGTGCATCTTAGTAGAAGAGAAACCAGATGTAGTGCTAGTGCAAGTCGATACTCATATCGTATTCGCTGGCGCATTAGCACATCCAAACTTGAAAGCTTCAAATCTCTTGCTCAATGCAAGAGCTTAATCAATAAAGCACATTAGCTTTGCTGTTAATGGGTTTTATTTTTTGTTAGCTTAATAATAATGATAACCGTAAAAGGAATTTTGACATGAAATTTGTAAAAGCCTCCCTCTATTTAAGTATCGCTCTGGCAATATCCGCTTGTGGAGAGCAAGTCTCTGTTGAATCTCATTTAGAAAATGCGAAAAGCTATCTAAATGAAAACAAAGTTAATGAAAGTATAATTGAATTGAAAAATGCTATTCGAGCAGATACTAAAAACGCTGAAGCACGTTTTTTGTTAGGTCAAACCTATTTAAGTTTAGGTGATGGTCTTGCCGCGGTGAAAGAGTTAGAACGAGCCAAGTCATTAAAGTATCCGGATAACAAAGTTCTACCCTTATTAGCTCGAGCTTATATATTAACTGATAGTGATAGTGATGTAATCGCCTTGAGTGCTGTAGCTAAGGAGCTCGCTGCTGGGGAACGGAGTCAATATTTAGCCTATCAAACACTAGCAGCACTTCGTACTGAACAACCAGAATTAGCAAAACAAAGTGTTGAACTAGCGCAATCTATCGCCCAACAAAGCCTTCATAGCATGTTGGCTTTGGCATATCTTCAGCTATCAGAAAATAAATATGATGAAGTTAAAACGCTAATTTCCCGAATTTTAACGATAGATGATGAGCAAGTTGATGCGCTGATGTTACAGGGGCAAGTGGCAATGGTCACTAATGAATATCAATTAGCGGTAGATAGCTTTAAACAATTTATGGCGTTACAGCCTCGATTTTCCATGGTGCAATTATTACTCGCAAATGCATTGCTTAAAGCGGGGCATGATGAGGAAGCAGAACAACATGCAGATGCTATATTAGCTAAAATTAATAACCAACCCTTTGCGAACTATATTAAAGCGATGGTGCGCTTCCAAGCCAAAGACTTTGCTAAAGCCAGTGAACATGCTGAAGTCGCATTATCAGCTGACTTTAATCAATTTAATTTAAAATTAGTGGCAGGAGCGAGTGCTTTTTACTTAAAAAATTGGCAGCAAAGTTATCATCACTTAAGTGCAATTATTAAGTATTTGCCTAATGACCACCAAGCTCGTCGCATGCTTGCAGTTACTCAGTTGGAGTTAGGTTTAATCGATGAAATTAGTGCCACAATTGGCGATTTTGATGGTGCTGATGAGGTAAATTCACAATTTTTATCTTCATTGAGTTATAAGTTATTAGAGCTAGGAGCAACGACTGAGGCAAAGAAATTACTTGCTCAAGGTGAACAAGCCAGCTCAGGAAATGCTGCTCATAATGCCCGTCAAGGTATTTTGAAATTAATGATGAATGATCCTTCAGGCATAGAGAACCTGCAAGATGCAGTCAAGCTCAACCCTGAGCTTATTGAAGCCGAATTAGCAATAGCATTTTCGGCATTGCAAAGAGGAAATATCCCCAAGGCCAAGGCTATTGCTGATAAATGGCAAAAGCAATATCCCGAAAAAGCGAGCAGTTTTAATTTATTAGCGAGTATTGCAATAAAAGAAGAAAAATATGGTGAAGCTGAACAAGCGCTTAAGAAAAGTTTAAGCTTAGAGCAGGACAATCTTTTTGCATTGATTGAGCAGTTACGTATTTCTCGCATGCAAAAGGATATCCCCTTAAGCAAACAACGTGTTGATTATTTAATAGCTATAGCGCCTAGCAATAATAAAGCTTTAAGACAGTACTTTGGTGTTTATCGCAATGAAATGGCACTCGCAAAACTGACGGCTGCTTATGAACTTGAAAAAACAGATATTAATAAAGCTATATTATTGTCTGAAGCTATGCTGAGCATGGGGCAATTAAAGCAAGCTGAAACATTACTTGTATCAATCGCCGATGCAGAAAAACTACCTAAGCGTTATTGGCAATTATTATTGCTTACTTACAAAAAACAACAGAAAGTTGAAAAAATACAACCTACCCTAGAAAAATGGTTGAAAGAGAATCCTTACCATATAGAACCTGTAGTATTATTAACCGATTTTTATGCGAGCCAACGGAATTATGAACGTGCTTTAAAAGTGATTAAAAGAGGGCTTGAAAATCATAATGACAACTTGGTTTTACAGTTAATTCAAATGCAATTATTACTAAACCATAAGCAAATATCTCCTGCGAAAAATCTTTATAAAGTTCTAGTGAACAAAGATATCAACAAAGCACTTAAGCAAGGTCTACTTGGTCGAATCGATCTATTAGAAGAGAATTATGTACAGGCTCTACCTAAGTTAACCGTGTTTTATCAGACTTATCCTAGTGCTCAAAATGCTATTTATTTAGCAGGAGCCCATGTAGGCAATAATGATAATTCCAAAGCAGTACAAGTGCTGGAGCACTACCTGACGGTTCAGCCTAATAATAATCGCATTGAAACAATGCTTGCGGGACTATATCTTGAAAATGATAGCAACAAGGCTATCGCTGTTTATGATGACGTTGTGAAAAAACAACCTAAGAATGTGGTTGCCCATAATAATTTAGCTTGGTTATATTTAGAACAAGATAATATTACTAAGGCCCTAGAACACGCGGAAAAAGCATTTGAATTAGCACCGCATATTGCCAATATTGTTGATACCTATGGTAAGGTTTTATTAGGCTCAGGTGATAAAAGGGCGGCCTTGGAATATGCTAGTAAAGCCTCTGAAATAGCCAAAGGTAAGGATGTTGATATTCAATTAAATTATGTTGAAGCACTTATAGCCAATAATCGAATAAATGAAGCTAAAGACTTATTAAGCAAAGCCACAACCTCAACTGATGAACAACAAAAGAAAAAATTAAAGTTATTAGCTCAATTGTAATTCTGATTAGATATTTAAAAAAACGACTGCAATGGCAGTCGTTTTTAGTTTATTTACGGTATGTAAAATAGAGAAAAGGGCATTGATATGAACAAGTACATAAACACTTCTGTCATAGTATTAGCGTTAACTTTGGGGGCGTGCAGTGAAACAAAAACAGCGCAACAGCTGATTAGCAGTGGAAATAACTTTGTTCAAGTTCGGGATTTTTCTAGTGCTGTAATTGAATTTAAAAATGCGGTCCGTCTTGAGCCTAAGAATGCTAATGCTCGATTTGCACTAGGGAATGCTTATTTAGAGCAAGGTAATTTTATTAATGCTGAAAAAGAATTCTCTCGGTCGGTAGAATTAGGACTAAGTTTTTCTAATGTCGCTGCGTTGATGGCAAGAGTAAAGACTCATTTAGATAAAGCTGATGAGGTTTACCAGCTAGTTGAACGTAGAGATGATTTGACTGATAGTGATTACATGGAGGTATTAACCTATGCAGGAATAACTTCATTAAAACAGAGCAAAATTGCTCAAGGTCGAGACTATTTATCACAAGCTATAGCTATTAACCAAAATAAAGTTTATAGCCAGATAGCACAAGCTTATGTTTATTATTCAGAGCAAGATTTCTCCCAAGGCTTAGCTGTTATTAATCATTTACTTAAAGAAAAACCATCGTCATCTGAAGCACTGTTGATACAAGGTCATTTATATAATGCAATACGAGAGTTTGAGCATGCGAGTGATTCTTTTGCACTATATCTCACCGATCACCCACAAGATCATAAAATACGTTTCTTCGAAATAAATGCCCTGCTCAAGGCAGAAAAATTTGAACGAGCGAACGTACTAACAACTTCATTACTAAACGTTTTCAATGACTCTCCCTTAGCCTTGCAATTTAAAGCACAGCTTGAATACCAGAATAAAAATTATGAAGGAGCAAGAGATTATGCTGATAAAGTAATACAACGCAGTGAAGGCGCGACTATTGCTAGGCTCATTTCAGGTGTTAGCTCATATCAGTTAGGAGATAATGAACAAGCCTATATTAATCTAAGTGCAATTGATAAATATTTGGTGAGCACTCATCCGGTAAAAAAATTATTAGCCATGATTAAGTTCAGACTTGGATATTTTACTGAAGCGGCAAAAAGCCTAACTGAGCTGGAAGAGTTAACAGAAGATGAGATTAATTTACTAAAAATTACAACAGCTAACTTAATTAGTGTTGGAGAGCTAGATAGTGCTTTGGCTTTAATTGAAAAATCTAAACAGTTGCCGATAAATAGTAGTGATACATTTGCTGACAGCAATGTGATACAGCAAGACTTAAAGTTTGTAGACAATCAGCTAGTGTTAGCTATCGAGTATTTGAAAAAAGATCAAAGTAATAAAGCCCAGAAAATAGCAGATGAACTCAAGGCTTCGGTTGCTAGCAACTACTTAGGCTTATTATTGCAGGGTATTATTTACGTTAAGCATAATGATTATACGCAAGCAGAAAAAAGCTTTGAGCAAGTTTTGCTATTAAAACCAGAGAATGTTGCAAGTTTGTTTAATTTGGCGTTATTAAAACAAAAAAATAATCGAAACGAGGCTGCGTTAGCATTATATAAACGAATTTTCGATATCTCTAGTGAGCATCAAGGCTCATTAAAAAACCTTATATTACTTGCTAATAATGACGAAATGGCAAAAAAAGTAATTGAGCTTCTATCTGGTTATGAATACCGAGATAGCCTAACTCAGACAATTGCCCTTGCGCAAAGTTTGCGAATGAATAAGCAACTTGATGAATCGATAACTGTGCTAGAAAAAATCTCCGAAAAAGAACAATTAACTTCATCTTATTATATGGTATTGGGTGATAGCTATTTGCAACAACAAGCCATTAAAAAAGCCAGCTTAGCGTATGCTGAAGGTCTCGTTATTGAACCTCAGAGTTTACTCCTAAATGTACGTTATATCGGTACCTTAAATAGCTTAACAGATTACCCTCAGGCATTAGTTCAAGCACGTAAAGCCTATGCTTATCATGATACAAGTGACAGAATCATTGTGCTACTCACTTATCTTGAAGCCAAAAATAATAATATTATTCAGGCTAAAGAGCTGTTGTCTAGGTTGAAAAATAAACAAGTTTCTCATCATTTACTGGATACAGTAACTGGTGAAGTGGCTCTGTATGAAAAAAAATATGCTGAAGCTATTGATGCTTTTTCTGCTGCTTATGAGATAAAACAAAATCCACTAAATCTTATTAGCCTTGCTCGTGCGCTTAAAATTTCAGGGCAGTCTAATGAAGCTGAAAGATTATTGGAGGCCTATATTGAAGAGCATCCTGAAAATGATCAAATACGTTTACTTTTGGCTAGTTTATATGATGCAGAAGATAGAGATAAAAAAATAGTTCAGTATTTGTCTTTGTCTAAATCTTCGCCCAAGAATGCATTGTTATTGAATAACCTTGCTTGGAATCAATACAAAATAGGACAAGTTAAGGCTGCCCTAAAGAATATTGAGAGAGCGAGACAATTAGAAAGTGATAGTTTAGTCATACAGGAGTCTTACGGAGTCATTTTGGTCGCTAATAATGAACTCGCTAAAGGTATATTCGTGCTTGAAGATGTCGTGAGTAAGGGGTCTGTTAGTGTGGAAGTAAAAGCTAACTTGATTCAGGCTAGGGCACTGATTGAACAGAGTAAAAGTAAATAATAAACATTACTAAATATTTTTACAAAAGAAAAAGTCTAAGGTAGCGCTTATTGGAACGTGAATTGCGGTGACGAACATTCATGTAGCCAACATGAATGTACTCTGCTTATCAAATAAGCACCTGGAAAGTTATCGGTAAAATCAATCGTGCTGAGTGTTCATTTGTGTCAGTAAATTTTACACAGTATAAATATAATAATGTTTAATAACTTTAAGTTGCTATTTTTATTGTAATTTTAATTGTTGGCACATTCCGTGTATATAAGCATTTAATAATAAAATTAAATATGGAAATAAAATGAATAACTTTAAAAAAATAATCGCGGCTGCTGCTATTGTTTTAGCAAGTTCAGCTGTTTCTGCTGATGAAGTTAATGTCGGTGGGATCTCCTGGGATTCATTTGGTCCTCAACACGGTGTTGCTGCAGGTTTTACTTTTCAACAATGGAATGCAGATCCAACTGCAATATACGGTACGGGCTCTGAAGGACAAAGCACACTGATTTCTGGTGCTGCTATTTCGCCATTAGACCCTACTGGTGAATTAGTAGGTGTTGGTGAGTTTAATGCCTTTTATGAAAATCGTGGTGTAGGTGGTGCTTTTAACCCGACAACTTGTGCTTCTTGTGAATTAACTTTCGCATTTGGTGGTCTTGCACTTGAGTCTGTTAATGGTGACCAATTGGTCTATAATACCGATAATGCTTGGTTAAACGTTTATTTTGATGACGCGAATCTATTTGGCAACTTTGGTAACTTAACTAATACTAATAATAATGCCAACACTGAAGTTGCGGATGCACAAGACGGTACACTTTGGGCATCACTATCATTTGACAGCTTTAAAGTGAGAGGTAGTCTGTTAGGTGGTTTTGCTGATGTCGAACTTAGTGTCATCGGTGGTTTAGCTGATGTCGTTGAAGCATTAGACTACAATGAGACTACGTCGGATATTAAGATGACTAGCTCTTCAATTTTTCAAGGTGGTCAGCTATATTCGACTGTATCTACTGGTCAATTAGCGAATAAAGTTCCAGAACCAACTAGCTTAGCTATCTTCGGTTTAGGTCTTTTAGGATTAGTTGGTGCAGCTCGTCGTAAAGCTTAACATCACTGATTTACCAAAGCTTACTTACTGGGCTAACTATTAATTAAGCTTTAGACATTAAAACCTCCTAATGGAGGTTTTTTTATACCTA
>ERZ1027231.38-NODE-38-length-98493-cov-31.689490_pt1 | contig 98493 bp, 94 predicted proteins | sample MGYA00520866_ERZ1027231 | MGnify/ENA primary metagenome ERZ1027231 (study PRJEB33311, sample SAMEA4378411) | marine metagenome | biome: Marine biome; feature: Fjord; material: Water | collected 2014-07-20T08:00:00Z/2014-07-... | depth 75 m ...
CATTGTAACACCTCTAAGTTATTTAGAGGTGTCCACTAAATCGGGGGAAGTTCAATCAGGTCGTGACGCACGATGTTATAGTGCTGACAAATTAATTCATTTTCTGTATAGCCAGATAGTTGGCGAAAATTTTTATTTACGTAAGTTAAGTGACTATTTATATCAGTTTTACAAGTAATGAAGGCATCTTCTGGCAAGATGATTTCATGATGATTCGAAGCTAGAGTACGTGACTGATCCATGAGCTGCCTGTTTTAAAACGCTATTTTAAAAGTATAGACAAAGCTTGGTTAGTTGCAGGATTAGTGAACTTTTTTGCTGAAATACTTGGCCTGACTATAAAGCGACTGCGCTGACTTTTGCAGCAGTCGCTTTATCGAGAGTTGTACGAATTAAGTTGCCGCTAGTTGTGAACCTTAATCGATACGCTCATGTTGGATAGGTCGATATCTTTAATGAATAAATCTCCCATATGTTCATTTTCCGCGCCTTTCACACGAATATTTTTAAAGGCAATTTGATCTATGTGGGTCGGTAATGCCAGCTGGATGCTACCGTCTGCATTTAAACTGGTGGTTTGTCCTTTGGCATAAGTGACCCCGCTCATCTCTACTTCAGCATCTAGTAAATCACTGGCAGGTAATAGCAGGCTGCCAATGGTTTCTAAAGCATTTTGACCGTTATTAGCTTCCTGATCACCAGCCATAATATCTTGCAGGCGTGCTAGGTTGTCATTCACCCCACGAGCGGTCACATTTCCCATGTCGTCATCAGTCAAACTGGTTAAGCTAGGGGAGAAGCTTAGATCTTTTTTCTCAATCACTTGTTCGGTGCTGATAGGATCTTTTTCGATACTGGCTGAAGCCATAAAAGGCTGCAGTGGACCCAGTAATAATGCCGCAAAGGCTGCAACATAGCGGTAGCGCGTTTGTTTCTTTAATGAACGGCTCAGTTGGCGTTCACTGATCCAGCCTTGATCAATTAATACCTCACCCAGGCGCATGCCTGTTTCACCTTGCAGCTTAAGTGCTTGGTCTAATTGAGAGGATGTAATGAGTCCTTTGTTGATGAGCAGCAGACCTAAACGGGACTTCTGCTGAATCTCTTGCCTTTTATGCATGATGATCGAGCCTTATATTCCAATTATTTATTATTAGCATTATAGGTACCGGAACATGGGTACTGGCTAATGCTGCCTGCGCCTTTTCACCTATACAACAACGGGTTTATGTCAATATTCATATAGTTACAAAGAAGAGTTGTAACTATATGAAATATAAAGATAAAACGTTTGTGAAACGGTTTGTTATTAATCCCTGTCTTTCTTGTAGGCTGCTTAACAACCATAGTAAGGAGTATAGTCAGGATTGGGATGTTGGATGATTCAAATGTGCATCTTTACATTAAAAGAGTGTTATTTTATGAGCCCATTTTCTTAGTATTTTTAAAAAATTAACTAATTTAGCCACAATTGATTTATTGCTGTGCCATCAGCACTTTAATTCCCCTATAATCTCCCCATCTTGTATTTGAATAGTATTGAACAGTTCTAGTATTGTTATTCCTCTTCTATGTCAGAGGATTTTTTGGAGATTTATTGCTCATGAGTAACCCAAGACACATTAAGTTATTGATTCTAGGTTCTGGCCCTGCAGGTTATACCGCAGCGGTTTACGCGGCCCGTGCTAATTTGAACCCGGTTATGATTACGGGTATGCAGATGGGTGGTCAGTTAACGACCACAACTGAAGTTGATAACTGGCCTGGTGATGTAGAGGGTTTGCAAGGCCCTGCATTGATGGAGCGTATGAAGGCTCACGCTGAGCGTTTTGATACAGAGATTCTTTTTGATCACATTGATGAAGTTGATCTTAAGCAACGTCCTTTCTACCTAAAAGGCAGCTCTGGTGAATATACTTGCGATAGTTTGATTATCTGTACCGGTGCGAGTGCTAAATATCTGGGCCTAGAAAGCGAAGAAGCATTTAAAGGCAAGGGTGTTTCAGCCTGTGCAACGTGTGATGGTTTCTTCTATCGTAAGAAGAAAGTAGCGGTTATCGGTGGTGGTAATACAGCCGTTGAAGAAGCCTTGTATCTAGCGAATATCGCTGAAGAAGTGGTTGTGGTGCATCGTCGTGATAAGTTTAGCTCGGAAAAAATCTTACAAGATAAGATTAATGATCGCGCAGAAAACGGCAATGTCACTATTAAGTGGAATAGCGAGCTGGATGAAGTACTAGGTGACAACATGGGTGTTACTGGTATGCGCATTAAAAATCGAGAATCCGGTGAAACTGAAGATATCGATCTAGAAGGTGTTTTCGTTGCCATTGGTCACTCACCTAATACGCAAATATTTGATGGCCAGTTGGATATGAATAACGGCTATATCAAAGTGCAAAGTGGTCTTGAAGGTAATGCGACGCAAACCAGTATCGAAGGTATTTTCGCTGCGGGTGATGTGATGGATCATACTTATCGTCAGGCGATTACTTCTGCAGGAACGGGCTGTATGGCTGCCCTAGATGCAGAGCGTTATTTGGACAATCTGGAAGGTTAGTATCTATTTGAATAGATAACTACTTACGGTTTTGTAAAACGATAAAAGCGCCACTCATAATGAGTTAGGCGCTTTTTTCAATTCTGCTGTCCTGATCTGGCATATGATCAGCAAAAAAAGTTTCAATTTCTTCTCTTCTCGCTAATCCGTCTTTATAGCCTAAGGCAATCAAGTCTTTGCAGAAGTCGCTGGAAAATAATAAGTAACTTAAAATACCTGAGCCATTGCGACTGGTATTTCCACTGCCCCCTAAGAAAAGGCGCAATGCACGCGGCAGTTCATGAGCGTGGCGACCTGCAATTTCATCCAATGATTTACTAGGGTTTATTTCTAGCAACTCAATAGGTTTCAATTCCATACCGTGTTTTTTGCGAATATTCTCAGGAATTTTATTAACCGTGCGATTGATTCGCTGTAGGCGTTCAACATCAGTTTCCATGCTATCCAAGAAGGCTGCATTAAGCATGTGGCCCATGATTTTCGCTGGGGTAGGGTAACCTGTTACTTGCACTGTATCTTTGCGTTTATGAGCAACGCCACTGACCCCAATGACTAATACCTTTTCTGCTCCTAGATGTAATGCAGGGCTGATAGGTGCAAGCTGGCGGACGGCGCCATCAGCATAATATTCTTTGTTAATCTGTATCGAAGGAAAGATCATCGGAATAGCCGATGAGGCTAATAGGTGTTCAACCCCCACCCGAGAGCGATAACCAATACGGCGATGGCGTTGCCAGTTGACGATACTGTAATGGCCTTGAAAAAAACTCACCGATTCACCACTTTCTAATCCCGATCCCGTCACGCTCATGGCATGCAGAGCCCCGTTATCAATGGCTTTTTGAATGTTGTCGAATTGAATAACCTGGCTTAATAAATTTTTTAATGGTGTATTGTCGAGTAGCGATACCTTATCGTGCTTGTACCTGCGACCAATAATAGTGGTGCGTAATAAACGCAATAACGAGCGGGTAATGCTTAGTAAATCGGTGCGATAGATTTGCTCTGGGCTAAAGCCTGTCCAAATTCGCTCTAGGTGGCGCATGCCAATGCGGTAGTTTTCTGCATAGCTGGCCAAAGCCACACCATTGATTGCGCCTGCTGAAGTACCCGCAATAACATCATAAGGGTTGGCTGAATCCTTGGGTAAAATTTTATGAATGGCTTTTAATACCCCTACTTGATAGGCCGCACGGGCACCACCACCAGAGAGAATTAAACCAATCTTTTTCCTGTCTATCCCTGTCATGCTAGAACGTTTCTTATTCGATGTTATTAACCTTGAGTATAGAGCATAATAGGGCCTTTAAAGAGTGATAGAAGTAGGTTTTTAGAATGTTCAGCGGTATTGTTCAAACAAAGTTGATTTTGCAGGAATTAAATAAGCAAACAGATTTCGCCAGCTTGCTTTATAACTTCCCCGCGCCCATGGCGAAGGATTTAAAGATAGGCGCCTCGGTGGCACAGAATGGTGTTTGTTTAACCGTTCGTACTTTAGCTAAAAATTCTGATGGTTCTTTTAAGGTCAGTTTTGATGCCATTGCTCAAACGTTGAAGTTGACAAATCTTGCCGATTTAACTGCTGGGGATGCTGTAAATATTGAACGAGCGGCGCGCTTTGGGGATGAAATTGGCGGTCATGTCGTGTCTGGTCACGTATTTGGCTGCATTAAGGTATTGGCGGTTGAGCAAGATGAACTGAATATGCGCATTGTATTTGAACGGCCTGCTGAGCTGCGTCCTTATCTCTTGAATAAAGGCTTTGTTGCGTTGAATGGTTGTAGCTTAACCATCGCAGAAGTCAGCCAAGAAACCTTTACTGTGTGTTTGATTCCAGAAACCCGAGATGTCACAACTTTTGGTGAGACTAAGGTGGGCGATAAAGTTAATCTCGAAATAGATCCGAGCACTCAAGCGACCGTTGATACCATTAAAGAATTAATGGCATCAGGGCAGTTAGCCGAGCTTATAGCGACTGTAAAAAACGCATAATATCCATAGATTCAAACATCCACTCACTTTTTGAGCCATTATCGATACGCAAGCAAGGAACCGAAGAGCGTCCTGTTGCTTGCTGTAAGGCTGAACGATGAGTCGAATCTGACATGATATTACGTAGCTCCACATCTACTTTTATCTGGTTCAGCGTACGTAAAACACGCACACAGAACGGGCAAGAATCGTAATAATAAAGAGAATACTGAATATTATTGGCTGTGCTCATGACTTTCTACTACCTAATTATAAAATTGATTTTCTGGACTAATTTTAATGAGCCGCTTTTAATGGACTGCTTCTAATGGATTATACGCAACATTTAATACTATTTGTTATTGCTGTTATTGCTAATTGGTTTTCAGCCTTAGCAGGTGGTGGTGCAGGGTTGATTCAGCTGCCTGTTTTGATTTTCATGGGACTGCCTTTCTCACTCGCCTTAGCTACTCATAAGGTTGCCACTGTTGCCCTGGGTATAGGGGCAACTGCGCGCCATTTAAAAGAAAAACACAGCTCAATTCGCTTATTAGCACTTATCTCAGCCGCAGGGATTCCAGGAGTGGTATTGGGTGCTTACGTGATTATTGATATCGATGATCGCATGGCAGAGGTGGTGCTGGGATTATTAACCTTGGCTCTTGGAGTTTATTCAATTGTTAAATCGGACCTAGGGCTGATCGCGAATCCTATCCATCGCGATATTAAAGGTATTGTCATCGGCGCTGCTGGTTTATTTGTTATTGGCATTGCCAATGGTGCGCTTTCAGCGGGCAGTGGTTTATTTGTAACGCTGTGGCTGGTTTATTGGTTTGGTTTGAGTTATCGCTTAGCGGTGGCGCATACTTTAATTGCAGTAGGCTTAGGTTGGAATGCTTCAGGAGCTATTACAATGACTTGGCTGGCCGAAGTGAAATGGGACTGGTTGCCAGCGTTACTTTGCGGCTCTTTTGTTGGCGGCTATTTGGGCGCTCATAGCTCTATTATGGTTGGCAGTATTTGGATCAAGCGTTGTTATGAATTAGTAACCTTATTGGTCGCCGCTAAACTGCTGATTGGCTAGCTTGTTGGTGACCTAAACCTAAACCTAGGCGTTGCCCTGTTGTTCTTGGTCAGTGATTTCTGGTTGTGGTAGCCAGACTTGTAGCTTACTGCGGATATCATCGAGCTGAAAAGGTTTGCTTAAATAATCATTCATTCCGCACTGCAGGCAGCGTTCTCTATCACTGGATAAGGCATTGGCAGTTACCGCGATGATAGGGATGTTGGCATAGTCTTGAGAAGAGCTGCGAATATTACGAGTTGCATCAAAACCATCCATAATCGGCATTTGGCAATCCATTAGAATCAAATCAATAGGCTTATTATCGATACGCGATTGCTCTAATATTGATAGCGCTTTTAGGCCGTGATCAGCTGTGACAGTATCAATACTCAAGCGTTGTAGCATGGTTTTTAAAACCACTTGATTGATGTGATTATCTTCAACAATTAATATTCTTGCTTGCTCTTTGATGCTTCCCGTTTTAGCCGTTGTTTCTGTTTTGGGAGCAGCACTAAACGCTTGGTGAGGAATATCGATCGGCAGCGAAATCTCAACCAAGGTTCCGTAATTCACTTCGCTTGATATGGTAATGGTTCCGCCTAATTGATTGCATAGCGCCTTTACCAACGCAAGGCCAATTCCCAAGCCACCAAATTGTCGAGAATCAGAACCATCTGCTTGTGTAAAAGCTTCTAAGATATCTTCTCGTTTATTCTCAGCAATACCAATGCCGGTATCTTCAACTTTTAACAATAATAAATATTGATTATCTACAAACTTAATTTGCACAATTAAGGTGAGGTGGCCTTTATCGGTAAACTTAATCGCATTATCAAAAATAGGCGCTAATGCTTGTTGTAGGCGTTTCTTGTCGGCAATAATTGTTTGCGGATTGCGAGGATTGTTGTCGATAGAAAAGTCTATGCCTTTGTCGAGACATTTTTGACTAACAGACTGGGTTAACTCTATTAAAGTTGCTGGTAGGTTAATCGGCTCCGCTTTTATAATAAAGTGGCCTGATTGCAGTTCGGTATAGCTTAATACCTGATCGACAAGGCTGAGCATTTCATCGGTGCTGCCTTTTGCGGTAGCAATGTGTGGCGTAAGGCTGCTCTCGGGCTCTTGCTGTGCAAGTTCAAGGGATCCCAAAATACCATTCAGAGGGGTTCTAAACTCATGGCTAATGGTCGCTAAAAACTCATCCTTTAAACGGTTATTCTCTGATAATTTTTGGTTTGTTTTTTCCAGTTCTCTTTGTGCTCTGCGCTCAATCAGTTTTTTCTCTTTTTCGATCACTTTAATACGATCGGCCAGGGCGAATGATAATAAAATCATTTCTATCACACTGCCAATTTTACTCGCATGGGTCATTAAGAAAGTATTGGGGAAAACGCCTAGCATCATGCCGATGGTAAATAAGCCACCGAGAATCAATGATACCCAAGCGGCTAGAAAGAAGCGTGCTTGTCGATGGCCTCTTAGTAACATGGCAACAGAGGCGTAAAGAATAAATAATAAGAAGGCAACCACGACAATCTTAGCTAGGCCCATGACGGTAGCGGTATCAGCGATGAAGCTTAATCCTAAAACCACCACTGAAAGATACAGGACCAAGCGTAATAGATTGTCCGCAACAATATGATATTGGCGCGTATGTAAAAAACGACGAGTAAAGGCAATACCAAAAATGCCGACTAAGGCAATCGCTACAGGAGGGGCAATACTTTCAAGCCAAGGGGAGTTAGGCCATATATATTGATAGCCCAAGCCACTGGTCGCTGCTTGTAATAAGGCGAATGCGGCTAAATAACCGATATACCATAAATAGTTTGAGTCACGGATGCTGAACCATAAAAAGAAGTTATAGAAGAACATCACAAACATCATGCCGTAATACAGACCTAGTCCATATTGCTCTCCGCTACGGGCTTCAAAGAAATAATCGGGATGCCAAATAAATACAGGGATTTGCATTGAGCTTGAAGTATTGACGCGAATATAAACGTCTTTGCTTTCATTATCTTGCAGATTAATAGAGGTGATGAAATTGCGGTGGTTAACTGGGCGTTGGTCGAATGAATACACATCACCCATAGTAAAATGTTCAATGTTGTCATTTTTATCGATGACATAGATATTTAAATAATCGAGTAGCGGGTAGCTTGTTTCTAGCTTCCAGCTTTGGGTCATATTATCTAAAGTTTTATCGATGATGGTAAACTTAAGCCAATAGGTTGAGTTGGTAAAACCTTTATTTAAACTTTCATCGGTTAAAATTTCAAAATTGGATGGGTCAAGTTGCACGATATCTTTTAGGGTGTAAGTACCCTCAACATCTTCTAAATAAGACGCGTGATTGCCTAGGACTACTTGCTTGCTGTCTTTGTCGAGAATGATATCAGGCACGTCAGCCATACTGGTAATACCAGCAAAAAGTATTAGCCAAAAAATGGTAACTTTATTGATAAAATTCAAAGTTGAAGGCATCTAAGGTTATTTAATGATTTGATCATGATTACAGTATATGTGAACAATGATTTTTTTCCTTATTTATTACCTATCTAACGATGAAATAGCGATTAATTTTACCTTTTGTTACTTCTATTTTTAGTAAAACGTGTCGCCTCACTCTCCATTGGATTTTCAGGCCAAGGGTGTCTTGGGTAACGGCCACGCATATCTTTGCGTACTTCAAAATAACTGCTACTCCAAAAGTGAGGTAAATCTTGGGTAATTTGCAGTGGTTTACGCGCGGGGGAAAGTAGGTGCAGTAATAATGGGAGTTGACCATTGCAAACACTAGGCTGCCCTTGATAGCCGAACATTTCTTGTAGTTTAACTGCCAAAACAGGAGGCGTTTGCGAGTAATCAATTTTATAATGAGAGCCGCTAGGAACTTGGAATTTTTCTGGTACTAAGAGGTCAAAATCTTTGATTTTATTCCAACCTAAGCGATTCATTAGAGCCTGTTTTAAATCGATATTTTTCAATACTTTCTGTGAACGGCAATTGGTTAATAAAGGCATTAACCAAGATTCTAGGTCGTTTGTGAGCGCTTCATTACTGAAGTCAGGCCACGAAGGATGATAGCTAAAGGCCAGTTGTAAGCGAGCTTGTAGTTGCAAGCATTCATCTGTCCAAGGCAATGAGCTTATACCGTTATCTTCAAGGTAATTTAACCAAGCTTGATACCATTGGTCATCGCTTAGGCTAGTGAGTTTTTTAGTCTTTATGGTGATAGCGCCGATGCAATCTCGCTGCTCAGCGATAAGTTGACCTTTGGTATTCCACTCGATATGACTTTTGCTTGCAATATGATCGGCAAAGAGCTCCAGCAATTCATGTTCATCAATCGCTATCGCTTTGCGAATTAAGCTACCGCCTTGCTGGTTATCTTCAATATCAGTAACAATCAGCCAAGGCTCTGTAACAAGCGAGGAGCTTGGGTGTAGTTGTGCGCCACGGCCAGAGCTGAGTAAATATTGGTTATCGCTATTTTTACGCAACTGAGCAACTCTATCAGGAAAGGCTAGGGCTAATAGTTGGGCAATGCTGAGAGCTTCTTGATTATTTACCTTGTTGCTAGATTCTTTGTTGCTCGAGAGTTGGCGCGCCCAAGCTGCGGCCTGATTTTTCTGTGACGGATGTTGTTTGAGGTTCGCTTTAAGCTGAGTTAGTGAGCGGCTTAAATCATCGTTATTACGCAAGGCTTTAGGTGTATCGGTTAATAATGCTGCCAATAGGCTAGCATCCTCTAAGCGTTGCTTACCTGATGCGTTTAATAGCATATGGGCAAAGCGAGGATTTAACCCTAGTTGGCTGGCAGATTCTCCTTGAGGAGTGATCTGTCCTTTCTCATCAAGCAGATCAAGGTTTGTTAATAACCCTTGTGCCTGTTTCACATAGGTTGCAGGCGGCTGTGTGAGCCAACAAAGCTCTTCAACTTGAGCACCCCATTGGGCAACATTGAGTACTAGGTCGCTAAGCTCTATGCGGCTAATTTCAGCTGGGCTGTGGGCTTCTAAAGCATCTTGCCCTTGCTCACTCCATAATCGATAACAGATCCCAGGCTCAATACGACCTGCGCGGCCAGCTCTTTGAATGGCAGATGCTTGGCTGATCTTTTTAGTTACGAGGGAGTTCATGCCGCTACGGGCATTATAATTGAGTTGCTTTTCTAGCCCAGCGTCTACGACGATGCGTATACCTTCAATGGTCAGGGAGCTTTCGGCGATGTTGGTGGCGAGTACAACTTTACGTTGCCCCGGTTTGGTTGCTTGGATAGCGGCTTGCTGATCTTTATCGGATAGCTGTCCATAGAGTGGGTGAATGCTGGTTGATGAGTAGCGCTCACCGGTTAGCTTCTGTTGCAGTTGCTGGTGGACGAATTGAATGTCTCGCACTCCTGGCAAGAAAACTAATAGGCTGCCGTCATCTTTTTGTAACGCAGTTACAATAGTATCAGCAACTTGATTGGTTAAGCGCTGCTTGGTATCAAAACCAACATAGTGTTGTTCGATCGGAAAGCTGCGTCCAGGGCAGAAGATGCTTTTGGCATTGAGTAGTTTTTCGAGAGGTTCTTTATCCAGTGTGGCCGACATGACCAATAGCTTTAAATCGTCTCGGAAGAGTTCTTGGCATTGTAGGCTTAAGGCCAAACCAAGGTCTGTATTAACGGAGCGTTCGTGGTGTTCGTCGAAGATAATTAAACCAATGTCATTCAGCTCAGGGTCTTGCAATAGGTAGCGAGTTAAAATACCTTCGGTAATGACTTCGATACGGGTGTTTTTGCTAACTTTTGTATCTTGGCGCATGCGGTAGCCAACGGTGCGACCAACGGCTTCACCTAGGCTTTTGGCCATGAAGAGCGCTGCATTGCGAGCAGCCAGCCTGCGCGGTTCGAGCATGATGATTTTTTTGTAGCTGCCGTCATCATTCCTTAGCCAGTCTGCGTCTAATAGGGCCAGTGGCACGCGTGTGGTCTTACCAGCACCAGGTTCGGCGGATAATATGACATTATTATTCTGGCTTAAGGCCTGATTTAATTCTGGTAATATAGAATCAATCGGTAAACTATTCTTCAATTTAGTTGCCTTAATATAATAGACAGGTAAGTTTTGGGACTCGAAGGGGTATTGTATGTCAGATTCAGCAGAAGTTTTAGATTTTGCGCAAGCCGCTGAGCGCCGCAAGCATGAAAAGCGTGAAGAGAAGGTGGGTGATATTCGTGATCAGTTTGATCGAGCGTTTAATCCAAGCTCTAAACCGACGCCTGTTAAGGATTTCTTGCGCAAGAAAAAAGCTAAGAAAAAGCGTTAGGGGCTTAAGAGATAGAGACTTTAAGAGCAAAGGCATTTAAGGTTTTGGTTTTTTAACCGCAATGCGCTTGCGTTCAGAATGGCGTTCACCTTTTACGGCACGCTGTGAATACGCCGCTTCGCTCTCCCTGTAAGCTCAACGATTGCTTCCCTGCAATCGGATGTCCTCCAAAGATAAACCCCATGCTTCACCGCGAATTGCTAGCACCTTTCTAACTTTAATATCCTTACTTCATAAAAAGGCAAAGCTAGGGAGCGACACAGTAAAGTGTGAATTTTGGTGTTAGCTGTCAGGTTTTAGATTTACTTCAAATGTTAAATCAGGATCAGAGTATTTGGTGATGTATTGGGTAGTTTCTTTTAGGTGGCGTCATTCAGCATCGGAGCGTAGCGCCATGAATGCATGGAATGGCTGGCTGGATTCGAGGCCCCAGGGACAAAATGGCAGGACAGCCATTTTGCACAGCGAAGCTGCCCGTAGGGCGAAGTACATGGATGTGCTGAGTGATTGTGAGGTACGAACGAGGGGTTCACGCCGTCCCCTGAAAGGAACTGCCCAATGCAGCGCGAGCAAAGGATCAGGATTACGGCGTTCAAAAAAAACGAAAGAACCTAAGCTTTACGCTGCAAAAACACACCACACTCAATGTGGTGGGTGTAAGGGAACTGATCAAAAAGTGCAAAGCGTTTTATTTCATGAGTCTTGGTGAATTCTTGCAAATTATTGTGTAAGGTTTCTGGGTTACACGAAATATAAATGATGTTGTCATAGCCTTGAGTCTGTTTTACCGATTCGTCATCAAGCCCCGAGCGTGGTGGATCAACCAAGGTCGTAGTGAAATTGTAAGCCGTTAAATCAATATCTTTTAAGCGGCGGAAAGCTCGTACGCCTTGCAAGGCTTGCACGAACTCTTCACTGGAAAGGCGGGCGATAGTTAAATTATCGATACCATTTTTTTCGATATTATCTTGCGCTGCATAAACCGAGGTTTTAGAAATTTCAGTTGCCATTACTTTATTGTAATGCTCCGCTAGCGCAATGGAGAAATTACCGTTGCCGCAATACAACTCAACCAAATCACCACTTAAAGGTCTTGATAATTCTTTCGCCCACGCCAACATTTTCTCATTCACGCCACCATTGGGTTGAGTGAAGCCACCTTCGATTTGCTTATAGTGATACTGCTTACCATCGATGGTTAACGTCTCGATCACATAATCACGTTCTAAAACGATCTTCTGCTTACGTGAACGGCCAATAATTGGAAAGCCAATTTTTGCCTGCAATGCTTCAGCTGCCGCTTTCCACTCATCATCTAACGGCTTGTGATAAATCATAGTAATCAGGGCATCGCCGCTTAAAGTGGTCAAAAACTCCATTTGAAACATGCGCTGCATTAAAATGTCATTTTCAGGCAGATGGATAGCCTCACGCATTTCGACCATTAAGCGATTAATCAGCTTGCTAGCAATGGGAAAGTCAGTGACTTCATAAGGAACTTTATTATTGCCTTTCTCAAACATCGCGTAAAAACAACGACCATCTTGATGCCAAATGCGGAACTCTGCGCGTAAGCGGAAGTTCTCTGGCTCGCTAGGATAGACTTCCAGCTCAGGCAATGTCTGCGGCTCACCAGAAGGGCTAAGCGCAAAGTTAGCAAAATCGTGTTCGATTTTAGCTTGTTTTTCATCTAACAGAGATTGGTACTGATCAGGGTTGGTCATGATTATCTTTAACTATTTTATCTAAACGTAAGAAGGTTAAGCGCAGGGGCTAATGCCCGCATTATACGAGATAGCGCAGGTTTGGCATAGCATAAGGCCATATTTAACCCGCGTCATTTGGGCCAATGTAGGATAGTCTTAGTTGATTAAACTGTCGTTAAGACAATTGTTAAGCCAAAATATTCATTCCTTTATTATTAATAGGAGCTGCTTGATGCCACATGTACAAGAGTTGATCGATTTACTGCGCTTAGAGGCAATAGGGGTAAATCGCTTTCGTGGACAATGCCAAGACTTAGGGTTTAAGAACCTATTTGGCGGCCAAGTACTGGGGCAAACGTTATCAGCAGCGAGCCAAACGTTACCAGAAGGCGAGTGGGCACCGCATTCTTTACATGCGTATTTTCTCCGCCCAGGTAATGTAATCGATAGCCTTGAATTTGAAGTCGATTGTGTACGTGATGGTCGCAGTTTTGCTGTACGTCAGATTACAGCCAGCCAAAATGGTAAAGCCATTTTAACTATGATGGCCTCATTCCAGCACCCGGAAGAGGGGTTTGAGCATCAAGATAAAATGCCCGACGTGCAAGGACCAGAAGGTTTAGCGTCTCAGCTTGAATTGACACGCATGTTCAAAGATAAATTCCCTGAGCGTTTGCGCGATATTTATACTGCCGATAAGCCGATAGAGATTCGTGCGATTGATCCTATTAATATTTTTGCGCCGAAAAAACAAGAGCCGATTAAATATGTTTGGATGAAAGCGGATGCGCCGCTAGCGGATGATCCTATGCTGCATGCAAATGTTTTAACCTACGCGACTGACTTTAATTTGATTGGTACTTCGATGATGCCTCATGGTGTATCGTTTGCTCAGCGAGATATGCAGGTCGCCAGTCTTGATCACGCGATTTGGTTTCATCGACCTATCAAGTTTGATGACTGGATGTTATATGCTCTTGATAGCCCAAGTGCATCATCAGGCCGTGGTTTTTGCCGAGGAAAAATTTTTAACCAGCAAGGTGAGTTAGTTGCCTCGGTTGCTCAGGAAGGGCTGATTAGGCAAATAGATATTTCGGAAAAAGATAAAGCATGAATTTAATTTTTAGAATGCTACGCCTGCTTTTATGGCGTAATAAATTGGCTGGAATAAATCCGCTAGAAATTAGCCATTCAAACATAACTGTATGGCCATTAGATTGTGATTTTAATTTGCATCTTACTAATTCGCGCTACCCAGCATTGTTGGATTTAGCACGGACGCAATATCTTATGCAAATTAATGCTCTGTCGCTATTTTTAGGCGGCGGTTGGAAGTCGGTTTTGAGTTCGCAGAGCATCAGTTTTATAAAAGAAATCAAACCGTTCGCTAAGGTCGATATTACGACACAAGTGTTATATTGGGATCGTAAGTACTGTTATATTGAACATAAGTTTTTAGTTGCTGATAAGCTGCACGCCAAAGCGTTGGCCCGTGTCGCTTTTATTAAAGGACGCAGAGTACGTGCGTTTGATAAGCTATTAACAGTATTGGATGAAAGTAGCAGTATTCAATCGCCAGATGAGACAGAGCAGGTTACTGCTTGGTTGAGTTTGCTAGAGAGTAAGAAGGCTTAATCAATAGTGGGTCAATATTGTTTGGATGACTACTGACAGTTTCTGTCAGTAGTCATCGGTACACTTAGGCCAACATTAAGTCGTAAAGTAAGATCAAACGGATGGAAGGCAGCAGCATGGAAAGCGCTCTTGTGGAAAACAGTAGCAAAGATCAGTTATTTGCTTATCAAGGAAAGCACCAGCAGGCAACTGAGCACTGGTTGCAGTTAATTACTCAAATCGCTCTTGATTATAAGCGGCCGATAGCGGCTGAATTACAGGTTGAAAATAGTAAGCAAGGGAGTATTGAAGTGCTAGAGAAAGGCGAGGCCTAAGATAAAAAGTCGGATACTTTAATTCGCCATTTGTCTGGATCAACAGAGTTTTTAATACTGTCTTGGCTGGTGGGCTTGCTTAAATCAATAACCTGAACAGGGATGAATTGTTTTAAACGTGAATGGTAAATTACTTTAACAATCGGGCGGGACTGATCTTTCTCGCTGGCTTCAATGACTACTGCTAAGCGTTCGCTTGCCATCATAACAAGTGAACCAACAGGGTAGATTCCCATACTGCGAATGAACTTATGTACTAGGGATTCTTCTAAGTGCGAACCACTCCATTCAAGCAATTTTTTTAATGCCGCGGTAGGAGCTAAACCTTTGTGATAGCAGCGATCTGCAGTAATCGCATCGTAAACATCGGTTATCGCTACCATTTTACCCTCCCGGCAAATCTGACAACCTGTAAGGCCTTCAGGATAGCCACTGCCATCAATACGCTCATGATGCTGAGCTGCGACCTCAACCGTTAATGGATGGATACCAGGGGTTTTTTTAAGCAGTTCGCGACTAAAAACGACATGTTGCTTGATACGGGCGAACTCATTATCATCAAGCTTACCTGGTTTATGTAATATATTATCGGGAATCATTATTTTACCTATGTCATGCAACAATGCGCCGACCATGGCTTGATGCATCGTCTCTCTATCTACCTTCATCGACTTAGCAAATATGCCCATTAAAACGGCTAGGTTGATCGAGTGTTCCATCAAGTAGTTATCTTTTTGCCGAATTCGTCCTAGGCAGGCGAGAGCGTTGTGATTTCTCATCACTGAATCGATCATGCCACCTGCAAGATCATCAAAAGCTTCAGTTTCTAATGGCTTGCCAAACTTCACATCGGTTAACACATCGCTCATGATGCCTTTAGCTTTATCGTGTAATTTATTAGCCTTGAAGAGCTCTTCTTCGACACTGACTGATCCTGCAGAGGCCATGTCACCTTCTGCGGCTTTATTTAGCTTATTTTGGTTCTGCTGATCTACTTCTCTTTGGCTTAAGGCATCCTCTTCATCAATACCGCGCTCGGTATCGATATACACCTCTTTAATCCCCCGTCGTTTCAGCTCTTCTACCAAAGCGAGATTGGGGATGCGGCCTTCTTTTGGCATATTGTGATGGGGTATCCAATCACAATTTAGATCAGATACGTACATTTTGGGGCGTAATTTATCGATAGCGATACGTTTGATCATGGATTATAAATAGACAGCGACTAAATAGTTGAATTTATTAGAGTATAGACAGGAGTTAGGCATTCAATTGGAAATCAGCGACAAAACTTAAAATCACAATGAGTGTGGTGAGCGCTTGTTATATATGATCCCTTGGTACTAAAGTGCTGGTTATTGATGGGTGAGACTTTATCTTTACCGAAAATTTGACTTGGGCTTTTTATAAACAATATCATGAGCCGAAATTAGACTAGAACTCCAATGCATGGAGCCTCAAGGAAGAAACTATGTTCAAACTATTGAATTCATTATGCAAGTTGCCAGTATTAGCCTGTGTAACTGCTTGCTTATTAATGGCCTGTTCTAAGCAGCCTGAACTTGTTTTGGGGGAGGAGGAGGTTGTTATAAACGAAGCCGAGGTGATCGATAACATTATTTCATTATTAAAGAATGAACTTGAGCACCAGTATGTCGAGCCAAAGGAAAGAGTTTTACGTGATACTCACCCTAAATCGAATGGTTGTGTTCATGGCACTTTTAGCGCTAATAGTGATATTGCAGAAGAATTTAAGTTCGGTGTTTTTAGTGGTGAAAGTGACTACCCTGTCTGGATTCGCTTCTCGAATTCGGTAGAAGAAAGAACATCTGATCGTAATGAAGATTTTCGTGGCTTTGGTATTAAATTGTTTAATGTGGCAGGTACGCGCTTACCAGTGCCTGGTGATGAGCAGCATACTCAAGACTTTCTCTTTTTAGGCCATGATGCATTTTTTGCTAAAGATGCAGAGCAATTTTTTGATTTCTTCGAGGCTACTTTCTCGGGCAATCGAAATAGTTATTTAGTTACTCACCCTCTTAGTTTGTGGAATATTTTCCGTGGTGCACAAAATTTTGGTAATCAATTGGATATGGATTGGTTCAGTGTAACCCCCTATCGTTTAGGCGAAATCAGCGATCAAGGTTTTGCGAATACAACGGTAAAATATAAGCTGCAAGCATGTGAAAGCACGGGGCGGAAATACAACTCAGATTCTGATGGTGATGATTACCTTCGAGAGGTGATGACTCAGCAATTACAAAATGGAGAGGGTTGCTTTGATTTTTATCTGCAAAAGCAGCTAGATGCTAAAAAGCAGTTAATGGAAGATGCTCGCTATGCGTGGAAAGAAGACAATACGCCTTTTATTAAAGTTGCGCGTATTACCATTCCTGCTCAGGGATTAGGTTCGCCAGAGCAGCAAGAGTACTGCGAAAACCTATCGTTTAACCCTTGGCATGGGTTAGAGACTCATAAGCCGCTAGGCAGTGTTAACCGCGCCCGCCGTGATGTAATGAAAGCCATCTCAGACTTTCGCTTAAAAACTAATGGTATTGAGCGCCAAGAACCGACAGGCCTAGAGCGCTTTTAATTCCCCGCTGCTGCGGCGTATTGTGGGTTAGCCTTTAGGCTAACAACTTGTTGCGCTAAAGCACGACCCAGATTAGATTACAATATACCTCTATTCGCGAAGCGAATTTTAGCCTAAGCAAGAAGTCTTGGTGCGAGGTTGTTGATTTGTTGCTCTCGGTTAATTATTAAGTGGCGCCAAGAATAATAGCGGTTCAATACGGCTATTATTCAAGCTTACTGTCCAATGTAGGTGGGGCCCTGTTGCCCTGCCAGTAGAGCCTACCTTACCAATGATATCCCCGGCTTTAACTTTATCGCCTTCTTTACTGTCTAGCTGGTCCATGTGGCAATACATAGTGATTAGACCTTGGCCATGATCAATAAAAATACTATTGCCATTAAAGAAAAAATTCCCCGTTAAAACTATTTCACCATCGGCAGGTGCAATGATATTCGAGCCTCTTGGGGCTGCGATATCAATACCACTATGAGGGCGTCTTGCCTGTTCATTAAAGAAACGTTTTAAACCGAATGGGCTAGAAATAGGCCCTTGGGTCGGTAATAAAAAGTTTTGGTAGCCTTTATCTTTGTTGATGTTTGAAAATGTAGAAAATGCTTTTTTTGATAAACGGCTTTCTTGTTGGATGCGCTTTATTTGATCTTCTGGCGGATTGGAGTGTTTACGCTTTACTGTTAAATGCTGTTCTTTATAAACTTTATCTTTAATCGTAAAAGTATGCTGCTTACCATTAACCTGATAATTAACTTTTCCTGGTTTTTGTTTTAATGGAATGCCAATAACTGCCCAGGGTTCATTGTTGCTATCGGTTAATTGCCATACTTTTTTGCTATTAAAGGTCACTTCCGGCGCTTGATCTTCTATATCTAAAGCAATAACCGCAATGCCGCCCGGTACTCGGCTGTCTTTAGGCAGTAAAGGTTGATCAGAAGCATGATTTATAGTGCTAAAACTAACCGCGAATAATAGTATTAATACAGAAAATAATGGGCTTAATACGCTACTATTTTTTTGATTTTCTTTCATGCGTTACCTTTTCTACTAAGAGTTCGAGTTTTCCGTGACCAATGCGAGCAGAGATTAAGTCACCCTTTTTTACGTCTCGGCTATTTCGAATAACAGCGTCATTATCAGTTTGTAAAATAGCATAACCGCGACCTAGTGTTTGCAGTGGGCTAACAGCATTTAATAATAGAGCATTCTGTTGTAAGCGTTCGCCCTTATTGGTCAGCAATTGTTTTATGCCATTGGCTAGTCGTTGTTGCAGATAAGCCAGTTGAGTTTCTATTTGTTGCAATTTATTACTGGGATTTTGCTGTTGTAATCTTTGCTGGGCTTTTGTTAAACGCTGCATTAGCTGGCTAAGTTTATTTTTCTGGCTTTGCTGCATACGTAACTCCAGCATATCTAATGTTTGTGCATATTGGCTGAGTTTATCCCCTGGATGCAATAAGCCGCGCTGGGCACTTTGCAATTGCCATTGTTTATTTTGCAGCTGCTGTTGAATACTATTTTCTAGTCGTGAGCCCAGAGCATTTAAACGACTAAGGTATTCTTCTTGATTCGGGCTGAGCATTTCTGCTGCCGCAGAAGGGGTGGGGGCACGAACATCGGCAACAAAATCAGCAATGGTAAAATCGACTTCGTGGCCGACAGCGCTGACGATGGGTAGTGGGCTATGAAAAATAGTACGGGCAAGTTTTTCATCATTAAAGCCCCAAAGATCTTCAATGGAGCCGCCGCCGCGGCCAACAATAATAACATCGGCTGCTTGGCCTTTTATCGCGTTGGTAGCATCTAAATTGGCCTGATTTATCGACCAAATTATTTGCTGAGCAGCGTCTTGGCCCTGAACTTGAACAGGATAGATATCAACTTCAATTGCTGGGAAGCGACGCTTTAAAACAGTAAGGATGTCGTGAATCGCAGCGCCAGTCGGAGAGGTAATTACGGCAATGCGTTTAACTTCGCTCGGCAGTGCTTGTTTGTATTCTGGGTTGAATAAACCTTCAGCCCCCAGTTTTTGTTTTAACTGAATAAACGCTTGTTGCAGCTGGCCTTCGCCGGCAGGTTTCATCGCATCAACGATCAGTTGGTAATCACCACGATTCTCATACAGGCTAACCTTGCCACGAACAACAATTTGATCGCCTTCTTTTGGTTGAAATTTAATCTGAGCCGTACGCGAACGAAACATAGCGCAGCGTACTTGGGCCCCTTTGTCTTTTAAAGTGAAGTACCAATGGCCAGAAGAAGGGCGTGATAAGTTTGAAATCTCACCTTCAACTTTTACTGAGTTAAAGGTAATTTCTAATAGTTGCTTAGCCCGCTGATTCAATTGCGTGACGGTGAAAACATCATTGCCAGTTTGTAGCACAGTTTGCCTATGGATTTATTTTTTAGGTAGCTTATGGATAAGATAGTTGCTTACTTTGCCATAGAACAAGTGTTTAGCAAAATAATGATTCAGTTTGATTTTTAATCAAGTCTCAGCTACTTGATTGATGAATGCGTAATTATTTGAGTTTTTTTTGAACTAATACTAAAAATAGTAATAACTTTGTTGATATCACTAGACTTTTTAAAAATGAGGGTCTAACTTATCTTCCTATGATCGGATGATCATTACTAAAAATTAATAAGGATGAACATTATGAAAAAGATTATCGCTGGTGTACTTTTAGCTGCTTCTTCAAGCGTAACTTTCGCTGCTTATGGCCCTGCTGGCTGTGGTTTAGGAACTGAAGTAATCTTCAAAGATGCTAACGAATGGCACGAGCATGTTCTTGCTGCAACGACTAACGGTACTTCTGGTAACCAGACGTTTGGTATGACTTCTGGTACTTTGGGTTGTCAGGCTGCTAACGGTCCTTTGGCTGGTGTTCAAACCTTTATGGATAACAACATGGATCAACTAGCCATGGATGTTTCAAAAGGCCAAGGTGAAACTCTTGATGCTCTAGCACAAATCATTGGTGTTCAGTATTCTGATCACTCTGCATTCAATGCAGCGATGCAAGCTAACTTCGATGTTATGTTCTCTGCTGAAGGTACTTCTGCTACTGCTTATCAAGGTATGCAAAGTGCAATGGAAGCTGATGTAGAATTGAAAAAATACCTAGGTTAATTTCTAATCTAGTTGTTATGTTATAAAAAGGCGTGCTGCGGCACGCTTTTTTTATGCCTGAGTTTAAGGTAAAAGGAAGTTTATGTTTATTTTTATCTGTCGAAAATTGGCAGAAGTTGTGTGTAAGAGTAGTTGTGTAATCAGCTTAATAGTTGCTTTATTAATTCCTTATCAATGCCTTTCAGCAGATCAAGCTGTGACAGCTGAGGATATATCTTCCATGCAGCAGTGGCAGCACTTATTGCACTACCGTTCTCATAGTATTTTAGGCTCAATGGAAAGTGAGAATGATACTGAAAGTTTTTTTGTATCCCCGGTTGGTAAAACAGATTTAAAGGCAGAATTGATTGCTGAAGTTGCTTTATTTTCGCTCAACAACCAATTAGATAATGAATCACTGCAGTGTCGTTTTCCTGCTCGTTATCAATGGTTAAAGCAATTTTATCCAAATTGGCAAGACCAATTGTGTAGTGAGTTGCAAGAATGGAAAAACGAAATTGATGCGCATAAACTAACCCTTATTTTTCCTGCGTCGTATTTAAACTCCCCTTCATCTATGTATGGCCATACGCTGATTCGTTTGGATCGAGAGGATGAGAGTAAAAGCAAATTATTGTCGTATAGTGTGAATTTCGCAGCTAATGCAGATCCGACGGACAACGAATTAGTTTTTAGTTATAAAGGGTTGGCCGGTGGCTACCCTGGTGTTGTATCAATTTTACCGTATTACGCCAAGGTTAATGAGTACAGTCATCTAGAGCATAGGGATGTTTGGGAATATCAGCTTAATTTAACACCAGAAGAAGTTGATCAGTTTGTAAATCATATTTGGGAAACCAAAGAGACAGAGTTTGATTATTTTTTCTTTGATGAGAATTGCTCCTATCGTTTATTGGCACTATTAGATGCCTCTAGCGAACGCATCGATGTTGCTAATGATTTCTCTCTGAAGGCGATGCCGATTGATACTATTCGTAGTTTGCTCGATATTGATAAAGTTGATGCTGTTGAATACAGAGCGTCATCAGGGGTGATGTTAAATCAGCAACAGGCGCAGTTATCAGAAGAACAGAAACTGTGGGCTAAAAAAATAGTTGAAGATCCGAGCTATATTGAAGACCCAGAATTTATCCAACTATCTGAGTTTGAACGGGCACAGGTATTAGAAATTTCGATTAGTTATTTACGCTATCTTGTCGTGAAAAAGAAACAACGCTCAGCCGAAAATAGAAAAAAATCGATACTCTTGCTATCAGCTCGCAGCAAAATACCTGTGCAAGATGTATTTCAACCGATTGTTGAACCAGCAATAAGAGATGATGAAGGCCATTTAACTCATCGCACAATGGTTGCGCTTGGGCAGCAGAATGATGATGAATTTGTCGATGTTCAAATGCGTATTGCTTATCACGAATTAATGGATTTACCCGAAGGCTTCATTAAAGGTGGGCAGATTGAAATGGGATCTCTGACTTTAAGAGGGATTAATAAGCTGGACGCAGCAACAGGGGATTCTGATCTGTCACTGCAATTACAACGCTTTAGCTTATTGAATATTTTATCTTTGGGGGCTCGAGACCATTTTCAACAACCTATCTCTTGGAAAGTTAGTACGGGTTTTGATCGTTTCATTTTGGATGGCAGTGATTTATTTGCTCACCTAGATGTTGGTGGTGGCTATAGCTACGAGTTGAATTCTGACGAAGCTCATGGCCAGCTTGGTTGGGGTCAGGTATATGGTTTATTGGAAACAAGATTAAAGGCCAGCGGTCAGTTTGATGATGACTATCAACTGTCGGCAGGAACGCAGCTGGGTTGGTTGTATCAGGGCAGTCAGTGGCAAATGAATGTGTATGGTAGCTGGTTACCTTCATTGTTAGGTGATGACTTTGTTTATCAAGATGTGGCTATTTCAATAGGCAGTAAGTTAGGCCGTAATTTGCAGTTACGCCTTGAAGGTAAACAACAGTGGTTAACAAAATCGGGTGCGAGCGCTGATGGCGATAGTATTAGTCTGGGTTTAAACTGGTATTTCTAATGACTAAAATAATCAGTTCAGGTTTAGCTTTATTTTTTTTGCTGCAGTTAACAGGCTGCTCAAATCTGACCAGTTTGTTTTTTTATCCTCAGCAAGAATATCTACGCAGCCCTAATGATATTAATTTAGCTTACGAAGAAGTGAATACAGTTACCGCTGATGGCACACAAATTAGTTCTTGGTTTTTACCGGCCGTCGTAGCTGATAAGCAAACAGATGATTCTCCTATCGTATTATTTTTGCACGGCAATGCAGAAAATATCAGTACCCATATCGGCAGCGTGTATTGGTTACCAGAGCAGGGGGTGAATGTTTTTCTATTGGATTATAGAGGCTTCGGACATTCTCAAGGAGATCCTTATATTCCCGCAATCTTTGAAGATGTAGAATCATCATTGATTTGGCTTAGAAAGCGTTACCCTGAACGGAAGATATTTATATTCGGCCAAAGTATCGGTTCTGCGATAGCAACAACGAGCATGGCGTTATTTAAAGATGAGTACCAATTATCGGGCTTGATTCTGGATGCAAGCTTTACTGGTTATCGAGATATTGCCCAAGACGTGACGGGCAGTCATGTGATTACCTGGCTGGTATGGCCTTTTACTTGGTTGCTACCAACCAAGTGGGACCCGCAAGAGCATATTGCCGATATATCACCTAGTCCTATTCTTATGTTCCATAGTGAGGCTGATCCTGTCTTGCCTTATGATCTTGGGTTAGAGCTGTATGATGCAGCCCAGCAACCAAAAGAATGGCAGCCATCTAAGGGGGGGCATATTCAGACGTTTAACTTTGAAGAATATCGAAAAATTTTTGTTAAATTCTTGATCTAATGGTCAGGTTAAGGCAGTATTTGTTTTTTGGGGGACTCTACTAATCAAGTGCTTGCCAAATAGCACATTCATCAGTAAAATGCCGCGTCAAAGTTTATACCCACCTTACTTTCAGGTTGCCTCATATGTTGCGAATCGCTGAAGATGCTTTGACATTCGATGATGTCTTATTAGTTCCTGGTTATTCTGAAGTTCTACCGAACCAAGTGTCGCTGAAAACGCGTATCACTAAAGGTATCGAACTTAATGTTCCCCTTATTTCTGCCGCTATGGATACAGTGACTGAAGCCCGCTTGGCGATTGCAATCGCACAGGACGGTGGCCTTGGCATTATTCATAAGAATATGACTGTTGAAGAGCAGGCTGCTGAAGTTCTTAAAGTTAAGCGTTATGAAAGCGGTGTGGTTAAAGACCCTATCGTAACCGCCAGCACAACGACTATCCGTGAATTATTAGAATTAACTCGCAAGCACAACTTCTCTGGTGTTCCAGTAGTTGATGGCGACGAGTTGGTTGGTATCGTTACTAGTCGTGATGTGCGTTTTGAGAAAAACCTCGATGCTGCGGTTTCAACCGTTATGACACCGAAAGCGAAACTGGTTACTGTTAAAGAAGGCGAAAGCCCTGATGTGGTGCAGAATTTATTACACACTCACCGTATTGAAAAAGTTTTAGTTGTTGATGACGCAGGTAAGCTAGCGGGCATGATGACTGTAAAAGATATGATTAAAGCACAAGACTATCCATTAGCCTCGAAAGATGAGCGTGGCAGTTTACGTGTTGGCGCTGCAGTTGGTACAGGCTTTGGTACTGATGAACGTATTACTGCTTTGGTTGCTGCGGGTGTTGACGTAATCGTTGTTGATACCGCTCACGGCCATACCAGTAACCCATCCGGTACCGGTGTTATTGACCGTGTACGCTGGGCGAAAACAAATTTCCCTGATCTACAAGTTATTGGTGGCAATATCGCTACTGCTGAAGCAGCGATTGCATTAGCTGAAGCCGGTGCTGATGGCGTTAAAGTCGGTATTGGCCCAGGTTCAATCTGTACTACGCGTATTGTTGCGGGTGTTGGTGTTCCTCAGATGTCAGCAGTAGCGAACGTTTCTACTGCAATGGAAAAATACGGCGTGCCTGTTATCGCTGATGGCGGCATCCGTTATTCTGGTGATATCGCAAAAGCGATTGTTGCTGGCGCTAGCGTGATCATGGTCGGTTCCATGCTTGCGGGTACTGATGAAGCACCAGGGGAAGTTGAATTGTTCCAGGGTCGTGCTTATAAGAGCTACCGTGGTATGGGTTCTATTGGCGCTATGGGCCAGACTCAAGGTTCTTCAGATCGTTATTTCCAAGATAAGAATAGCGGTGTAGATAAGTTGGTACCAGAAGGTATCGAAGGTCGTATCGCTGTTAAAGGTCCACTGACTAATATTGTTCATCAGTTGATGGGCGGCGTGCGTGCTTCCATGGGTTATACCGGTTGTGCAACGATTGAGGAAATGCGTACTAAGCCTGAGTTTGTTCGTATCACGAACGCAGGCATGAAAGAGTCGCACGTACATGATGTGCAAATCACGAAAGAAGCCCCTAACTACCGTATGGGATGATCGCCTACTGCGCTCGTTACGGCGATAGTTATAGAATTTAAAAGAAGCATTATTGAGTGTTTGTGTAGTAAATATGGGAGGCATGGATGCCGAGCTTAAGGCTACAGGGAAGTATTCACGCCGTTTTGCGGAATAAATACTCAATCATGCTTCGGTCAATTTAGATAAGAATTTTAACCTGCTGATGCGTCTGCGGGTTTTTTCATTTTAGAAAGAGATGGTTATGACTGACATTCACGCTCAGCGTATTTTAATTTTAGATTTTGGTTCTCAATATACTCAGCTAATTGCACGTCGCGTACGTGAGTTGGGTGTGTTCTCTGAAATTCGTGCTTGGGATATGGATGATCAGGAAATCATCGATTACGCACCGAACGGTATCATCCTTGCCGGTGGACCAGAGTCAGTAACTGAAGAAAACTCTCCTCGCGCTCCGCAGGCAGTATTCGATTTGAATATTCCTGTATTGGGTATTTGCTACGGCATGCAAACCATGGCTGAGCAGTTAGGTGGCAAGGTTGAAGGTTCTGATTTACGTGAATTTGGTTATGCGCGTATTAAAGCTGAAGGTGAATCTGCTTTATTGAAAGATATTTCTGACCATATTGAAAATGGCGAGAAGCATCTTGATGTTTGGATGAGCCACGGCGATAAAGTAACTCAAATGCCTGAAGGTTTTGAGATTCTAGCGTCTACTGAATCTTGCCCAATTGCCGGCATGTACCACGCTGAGAAAAACTACTACGGCGTACAGTTTCACCCAGAAGTAACGCATACGTTGCAAGGTGAGCGTCTATTAGGTCACTTCATTCACGATATTTGTACTTGTGAATCGTTGTGGACTCCAGCAAAAATTATTGAAGATCAGATCGCTCGTGTTCGCGCACAAGTTGGCGATAAGAAAGTATTGTTAGGTCTTTCCGGTGGTGTTGATTCATCGGTGGTTGCTGCGTTATTGCATAAAGCAATTGGCGATCAGTTAACGTGTGTATTTGTTGATAACGGCTTACTTCGTAAAAACGAAGGCGATGCGGTTATGGATATGTTTGCCGATAACATGGGCGTAAAAGTTATCCGCTCTGATTCTGCAGATTTATTCTTAAGTAAGTTAAAGGGTATTTCTGATCCTGAACTAAAGCGTAAAGCGATTGGTAATACCTTCATCGAAGTATTCGATGAAGAAGCGACAAAAATTAAAGACGTTGATTTCTTAGCGCAGGGTACAATTTACCCAGACGTTATCGAATCTGCTGCGTCTAAAACCGGTAAAGCACACGTCATTAAATCTCACCACAATGTGGGCGGTTTACCTGATGATATGAAGATGGATCTTGTTGAGCCATTGCGTGAATTGTTTAAAGACGAAGTGCGTAAAATGGGTCTTGAGCTAGGTTTGCCATACGACATGGTTTACCGTCACCCATTCCCAGGGCCTGGTCTTGGTGTGCGTATTTTAGGTGAAGTGAAAAAAGAATATTGCGACATCTTGCGCGAAGCGGATGCGATTTTCTTAGAAGAGCTACACAACTTCGGTTGGTACCATAAAACGTCGCAAGCGTTTGTTGTATTCTTGCCAGTTAAATCGGTAGGCGTTGTAGGTGACGGTCGTCGTTACGAGTGGGTAGTATCTCTACGAGCTGTAGAAACTATCGACTTTATGACTGCGCGTTGGGCACACCTTCCGTATGAATTGTTAGAGAAGGTTTCTAACCGTATCATTAACGAAATCGAACACATCTCGCGTGTTGCTTATGACGTAAGCTCGAAGCCTCCAGCTACGATCGAATGGGAATAACGCTTCGCGTTATTCGACTGTGCAGCTATTGACCTATGAAGCTCGCGAAGCGAGCGGTCAATAGCGGAGACGCACAGGCTGGCACTCTTGATATAAAGAGATACAGGGATGTAAGTTAAATATATCTTTGGTGGAGTTTTTTCATTCTAGAATATATTTCAACGCCGTATTCTTTTTGTTTTTATTCTTAGTCCGCCAAAAAAAAACCAATACCCAGTATTGGTTTTTTTATGCCTGCGATTTACTATGTGTTCTCAATCAAGGAAGTATCTCTCAATGAGTCGTGCAGCAACGAACATCAGTTATCAAATCTACAAATCCAAGCAATCAGCTGAGCTAAATATTACCCCAGCCCAATTCACCCAACTACTAAAAAACTCAACTCTAGGCGAACGCCGCCCAATAGAAGATGAAGAGTGCTTGGCAGGCATGATAAACAACAGCAACCTAATCGTCAGTGCATGGCATGAAAATAAATTAATTGGCATCTCTCGCTGCGTAACCGACTTCCACTATTGCTGTTATCTTTCAGATCTAGCCGTTGATGAAAAATATCAAAACCAAGGCATAGGCAAAGAGTTGCAAACACATACTCAGAATCAACTGGGTCCAAAATGTAAGCTCATCTTAATTGCTGCCCCAGCTGCAAATAGCTACTATCAGCAAATAGGCTTTTCGAATAATCAGCGCTGCTGGGTATTGAATCGAGATGAATCGCTGGTTTAGATAAAGAAAGGCATGTTTATAAACTCGCTACCAAGTTGACTCCATGGTTAGCTTTTAATATTCTGCCGGGCATTAATTCTAATTTACAGTCATTTTTCAATAGAGAAATTCCATGACATCAAAACCTATGCTGATTGGTTTCGCCTGTGCCATCGCAGCGACTATTCTCTGGTCGGGTAACTTTATTGTCGCTCGTGGCCTAAGCGATGTGATTGCGCCATTAAGTTTGGCATTTTGGCGCTGGATTGTGGCTATCCTCGTTTTACTGCCCTTTGCGCTTAAACCCTTATTAGCACAGAAATCTTGGTTAAAAGAGAATATTGGCTACTTAAGTATTGTCTCTCTGCTTGGAGTAACCTTGTTTAACTCGCTGATTTATTATGCTGGGCAGACCAGTGGTGCGATTAATTTATCGCTAATTGCCATTACCTTTCCTATTTTTATCTTAGTGCTTTCGCGAATATTTTTGTCTGAACTGATTAGTTGGAATAAGTTTGGCGGTATTATTCTCGTGGCAGCGGGCATCTTGTTATTGATCAGTAAGGGCGACGTGTCGGTATTAACTGAATTAACTTTTAGTCAGGGAGATATCTGGATGTTGCTTGCATCATTGATTTTTGCTATCTACTCGATGTTATTAAGGCGTAAGCCTGCGGGTATCTCTGTACCGGCATTTCAATTGGCCAGTTTTATATTAGGTCTGGCTTTCTTGATACCCTTCTACTTATTAGAGCTTTATTTTATTCCGAGCAAAGAGGTAGAAAGCTCAACGGTGATGAGTATTTTATACATCGGTATCTTCGCTTCTTTGTTCGCGTTTATTCTATGGAATAAAGCCATATCGATTATTGGAGCAGTGAATGCCGGTATGGTGTATTACTCGCTGCCGATTTTTAGTGGCATTCTAGCTATTTTTATCTTGGCTGAAACAGTAACGAGTTTACACTTATACAGTACGTTGCTGGTTTTGGCAGGTATTCTATTAGCAGTCGTTTATAAAGCTAAGGTTTTAGGTGGGTCATAAATTATTCCAAATAAGTTTATAGAATCGACTGCTTAAACGTATCGGTTCTTTCACACAGTTCTGACGCTCTTTTCTTTGCACCATTAAATGTTGAGGCTTATCCTAGCAGGGTATGTGGTTTTTAGGAGAAGCATCATGACTATGGCACCGAGCATTGAAACGCATTTAGGCAGGTCGGGTATTGATTTCAACTTAATCCCGCACCCTCATTCCAGTAGTAGCTTACAAACAGCGCGCTTGGCACATGTTAGTGCTCAGCACGTTGCAAAGGCTGTTATGACTCATGACGGTGAAATCTATCGACTTTGTTTAATTCCCTCGACTCATCGTTTGGTTCTCTCTTGGTTAAATGAGCATATGCATGGTCATTTTCGCTTAGTAATGGAGCAGGAATTAGCCGATTTATTTGCCGATTGTGAAATTGGTGCTGTGCCTGCTTTAGGTCAGGTTTATGGCTTTCCTGTGATCTGGGATTCGTCTTTTTCCCGTATGGATGAGATATTTCTTGAAAGTGGTGATCATGAAAACCTTGTTCGGGTGGATAAGGGGGCATTTATGCAGCTAATGGCTGGGCAGGAAGAGGATAGGATTAGTTGTGAAAATGATGAGTATGAATTTAGAGATGAGCTATTGCATTAACCGCAACTAACTCAGCTCTATTATTTAGCTTTCTTTTCAGCCTTTACCTAGTTCGTTGGAAAGGCATAATCGCTTTCATTACCATCGAGCCTAACCGCTGTGATGGCGTATTGCGCTGCTTCGTTGTCTTTATTTATGAACGTATAGCTATGGCTCACATTCGCTGCAATCGTGGTAATGAGTTCTTTGCTTGTTGGGCTATTAATTCGATAAATATTATATTCTTTAATATTTTCTTGTGTGCTCGTTGGAAAAGCCTGCCAGCGAAGTATTTTATCGTTACCTTGAATAAAACTAGATACATTGAGTGGTGGTGGAGTTTCACCTAAATAGCTCCAGATATAATTACTAAGAGTTTGCCCGCTGCTAGCAAAGCCTCGATCACCTTGTATTCCTGCGCTATTGCCATTGCGATCAACCGCTAGCAGCTCATATTGACTCATGTGTTGATAGGCTAGTTGCTCGTTTGGGAATGGCCACATAGGAATGTGGGTTTCTTGATCATAACCCGGCTCCCCATGAAAACTGCCTGATTTGCCAAGCATGGTCATTATTTCTGCGCCGATCCTACCGCCATCATTGGCGAGATTTCTCAAACTAGAGTTTCTTGGCAGTGTGGTGATGTAGCGAAATTCAGGATTAATATTTAAGCTATTACTCTCGCTTGGGGTCCCGCTGCCATCACTTAGCGCACCTTTAAAATCGACTAGATTATTATTATCTAAATAAAAATCTGCACTGGTATGGCGAACTAGATCACCGTTATATTCGTTCTCGCTACCATTAAAACCAAACTGATAAAGAATGGAATTTTGCACGGTAGAATCTTGGCTGCGAGAATAAAAATAATAATTGGCGTTATCGCTATTTTGTAAACGTATATTGCCTAGGGTTGCCCGGTTAGTATTGGTATTTCCAACCCCTTGAATAATGGGAACACCAGAGCCCTTGCCTGCATTGTGACGATCAGGGCGAATATCCCAAGCAACAATATCTTCAAATAAGGTCTCTGCTGCGGTGCCTTTCGCTGCACTCGCCATAGCAGACATGTGAGAGTTTAAAACCAGTCCACGCTGAAATTTAATGCCATAAGGATAGTCTAGGCAGTTGGTTGCGGCTTCACCAAAAGCATTGGCAAGTTCATAAAAGTTTAGCCAGTACTCTGAATGATCAGCATCAATTAATATATTATTTTGAAAGGACACATCAGCAGCACAATATGGCATGAAGGCCCCTAGTGGTTCATCACCGTCATAGTCATCAATACGAACGATACTGCGGCGAACTACAGTCTCGGTGGAAGATTTAATCTGAATTTTATAGCGTCCGTGGCCCCACACATACATGCCCTCGATTAATACTTTTTTTGATTTATGAATATAAACGTTGGCGTATGAGTCTTTACCCTTGGCGCTCGGGCCAATACCTAGATTAATCAATTTAATATGGTGGCCATAGTCAATGCGTAAGCCTTCATTGGCCGAGTTGATCAGTACCAGCCCCTTGATGGCAGTATAGTTAATAGAGCCTTGCCAGCTGCCGACGGAATTGCTCCAATCTGGATGCACCCAACTACCGTATTGAGAGATTATTTTCTGCTGATGTTGTCCGTCTAGGATTGCTTGCCCTGGATTTTCAGCCATTAGCGTCGTGTAAGCTCGCTCCGTACCAGAAGGCAGCTTTTGTCCCTTTCTTGGGCTGCCAGGAATGGTATTGTCGATATCTGAACTATCCCAAATGCCATCGCGCATGACTAGGGTATCCCCAGAGTTGATTGCGTTAAGGCCGTTTTTTAAGGTTTTGTGTTCTTCATTGGGGCCTATGTAAACAAGGTTGCCGTCACCGACTGTGAGTATCCAGGTATCAGAAAACTCTCCTGCGCTATTGTGAGCGGATATACCAAGGTGGAATGATTCGTTGGGTAAGTCTTGAGGAATGTCCCAGCTGATAGTGCCATTTCGTGGGTCAACTTGAATATCATCTGGGCCAAAACTTTTTAACCATAATACATCCTCTCCTTGTAATAATTCTGGACTAAATTGATAGCGTGTATTCTGAATGGCTCTTTGGTCGCTGATAAGAGAAAATTTGGGAATTAGGGTAAGAACTCTTCCTGTGTCATCAGGTAGTGGTTGGGCAGGGGCTGTTATGACTTCAGCCTCTTCTTCGTTTTCTGTATGAGGGCTATCTGGTTTAACTGGATTTTCCGCAATGATCTGCTCGGTCTTTTTTGCTTGATTAGATTGATCGTTATAGCAGCCTATCAGCATGTAGGTGATGATCAGGTAGCCTAGATATTGTATGCGCATAGTATATTCCCTTCTTTCTTGCTCGTTTTTCCCTAAACTGATTTCGCCAATTCGGCTACACTTTGCTATTAGTCAAAAGGTTAAGCAACCGATTTGTTTAGAAGTGTGAGATTAGTCTGCTTAAAGCGGATTTAACCGTTATAATTGCCTTTTTATCACTCAAAACTCATTCTATTGACTAACCTAAGGCCTTGTATGAAATTACAAACTATTGATAAAGCGCTTTATCGCAAACGTCTTAATATTCTCCTGGTCACTAATGTTGCCGTATTATTGATTACTGCGTTAGGTGTATCGAATATTCTTATTGCCTTATTTGGCAGTGAGGTCGATGGCGATAATTTCTGGTGGAATCTGCTGGGCGTTGCGGCAGGGTTAGCGGTTATTGTCGGCTTGTTTAAAGTGCTGGTGACTAAGCCATTTATGGCCGAGGTGAACTATGTGCGCAGCTTAAAGCAAGAAATGAATCGAATTTATCGCAGTTCCAAAAAATTACAAGCAGCCTTAGAAGCTAATGATAACAACGCGATTATTATCAGTTATTTCAACTTGCAAGCATCGAAGCAGGTTTATCAATTGGATAATAATACTTTAACCATGGATGAACTGAATGAAAAAATTAAGCTACTTGATGAAAAAATAGCAGAGCTAGGTTTGACTGTTTCAGTAGAAGATTACCAATCCAGTCTTCTTAAGCAACTTGGCAGCGATTAAGAAGACTAGGTTTACTGGCCAGGTTTGTAACTTAAGCCGCTTTGTTTTTTTTCTTTGGCTTTAAAGAGGCTTGAATATCTGCTGAAGCTAAGGAAGACTGCCAAATAGACTCTGCATTACCAAAGAACTCTTGCGTCAATTCAGTTAATGCCTTGCTATCATCCAGAATCTTCTCATTGAGAGATTCTGTGATGCTCGACTGCTCACTGGCAAATTCCTGTAGGTCTTCAATACCATCTATTTCAATTGCTTTTTTGACCTGCTCTAAACCTATTTGAGAGTAGCTATTAATGGCATTTAGCTGAAAGTCAGTGACTTTTTCTAGATTGCTTAACCATAAAGCATTTAACTGCATCCATGGTTGATACTGACTTTTCATCTGTTCAGAAAAAGCGTTGATAAGATCTTCTTGCATGTGACACTCCGTTAAAATTTTATTTTCTTAGCGATCTAAGACTAGGTTAGCACGGGAAAATTTCCTCTTACTTCGGTTACTTTCTTATATTTTTTAGTTGTTAAAGGCCTGTGTTGCAAACAATTGGTAATAAAGCAGTTAAAACGCAAATTGGCCTGACAGCTTATAGAAAATAGGTTTTACTATTAGCCAATTCTTTTTGGATAAATATTTCTGCTAGAAAAGGACTTTAAGGGAGTGGTAATGGATTCTAAAAAAGCACAAGTTCCAGGTAAAATGATGGCGCAGCCAGTATTAATATCCGATCTTATTGAATATGCCGCCAAGCATCATGGCCAGCAAAAAATAATCAGTAATCGCCTTGAAGGGAGTATGCACAGTTATAGCTACGCAGATGCTCTATTGCGTTGTAAACGCTTAGCCAGTGCGCTCTTAACCTTAGGGGTTAAGGAAGGCGATCGAATTGGTACTTTGGCATGGAATAGCTATCGTCATTTTGAATGTTACTACGGTATTTCAGGTATCGGTGCAATTTGCCATACCATTAATCCTCGCCTGTACGCTGAGCAAATCGAATATATTATTCAGCATGCACAGGACAGTTACCTCTTTGTTGATGCTTGTTTTGTTAGCTTATTAGAACCTATCGCAGATCGGCTGACTTCAGTGAAAGGCATTGTTGTATTAATTGATGCCGATCAAATGCCTACGAGTTCTTTAAATAATTTACTTAATTACGAAGAGTTGCTCGCGGAGCAGGATGATCAATTCGTATGGCCCAATCTCGATGCCGATAGTGCTGCTTGCCTTTGCTATACCTCTGGCACTACTGGTAACCCTAAAGGGGTGCTTTATTCTCATCGCTCAACCGTGATGCATGCTTATGCTAGTCGAAACCCTGATGCGTTAAATATTTCAGTCGATACTATCGTCATGCCTGTCGTGCCTATGTATCACGTATGCGCTTGGGGTATTCCTTATATTGCTCCTATGTCGGGTGCGACTCTGGTCTTGCCAGGTGATGGTATGGATGGAGAAAGCCTTTATCAGCTAATTGATCATGCCAAGGTTAATTTGATGCTGGGTGTACCAACAGTTTGGTTGGGGTTGATTGATTATTTAAAAGAAAATACTTTGCTTATTCCCTCTGTGAAAACAGTTGGGGTGGGAGGGGCTGCTTCACCACGCTCGTTGGTTGAAACTCTCGATAAAGATTATGGTATTTATTTATTACCGATATGGGGGATGACAGAGACCAGTCCGTTAGCAACTTTAGGTTCACGAAATAATGTATTAAAGCAATTACCTGATGATGAGCGTTACGCTATTCAGACTTCTGCGGGTAAGCCGATGTTTGGCATTGATATCGAAATCTTTGATGAAGATACTAATCTTCCTTTAAAGCATGATGGCAAAGAGCGTGGTTTATTAAGAGTGCGGGGACCTTGGGTATTAAGTAGCTATTATAAATCTGATAAAGCGGATTGCTTTATTGAAGATCAGCAAGGAAGGGTTTGGTTTGATACCGGTGACATCGCGACCATTGATCAAGGCAGCTATTTGCGCATTGTTGATCGTGCTAAAGACGTGGTGAAATCGGGTGGCGAGTGGATTAGTTCAATCGATTTAGAAAATTCGGCGCTCGGTTGTGACGGTGTTGCGGAAGCTTGTGTGATTGGAGTGAAACATGAAAAGTGGGATGAGAGACCTCTGCTATTTATTGTACGCCAAAATAAAGCGTTAGAAAAAGAAACGGTTTATCAGTTTTTAACCGATAAAATTGCCAAGTGGTGGATGCCCGACGATATTATATTTGTTGATCAGCTTCCTCATACTGCAACGGGTAAATTGCAAAAGCGTACCTTGCGGGATGAGTACTGGGATTATTTGGTGAGTTAAAAACTAAAAAGAAATTAACCACAGAGGCTATGTGCCTCTGTGGTAAGCCGATATTTTTTTCTTTAGCCATGCTGCTGAATAAAGTCTTTAATCATCGGGGCAATATTGTCTCTGTATTTTCGGCCATTAAAAATGCCGTAGTGTCCAACACCTGCTTGTTCGTAGTGTTTCTTTTTAGTTTTAGGCAAATTAGCGCATAGTCCTAATGCAGCAGAGGTTTGTCCGCGCCCAGTGATGTCGTCTTTTTCACCTTCAATTGTTAATATTGCCGTTTTAGTAATGGTGTCTAAGTCAATCAACTTACCTTGGTATTCCATCGTGCCGTTAGGCAGGTCATGTTCTAGAAATACCTTATGAATAGTATCTAGATAGTAATCGGCTGGCATGTCCATTACCGCAAGATATTCGTTATAAAACTGGCGGTGGTTTTCTGCGCTATCACCATCACCTTTAATGAGATCACCAAAAAACTTAAAGTGTTTGTTAACGTGGCTATTCATGTTCATGCTAAGAAATCCAGAAAGCTGAATAAAGCCAGGGTAGACTGTTTGCCCTTTGCCAGTAAAACCTGAAGGTACTGTGCAAATTACATTTTTATCAAACCATTCTAAATCTTTGCCGCTGGCATAATCATTCACTTCGGTTGGGTTGATGCGCACATCAATTGGTCCGCCCATGAGTGTGAGTGATTTAGGTAGGTTGCGATCGTTCTCTTGATGCATAACTGACAAAGCAACCATGGCAGGAACGCAAGGTTGGCAAACCGCGATCACATGAGTATCAGGGCCTAAAAAAGTTATGAATTCCATCAAGTAAGTAACGTAGTCATCAAAGCTAAAGCTACCATCAGATAATGGCACGTCACGAGCATTACGCCAGTCGGTAATATAGGTTTCGTGGTCGGGTAAGAATTCTTTTGCTGTTGAGCGTAGTAAGGTAGCAAAGTGTCCAGAAAGTGGTGCGATTAATAAAACTTTAGGCTGTCCTGCTTGCTTTTTTTCTCTTTTGAAGTGAAGCAGGTTGCAATAAGGTTTCTGATAAACCACTTGCTGTTTAATGTTTACTTTTTTGTTATTGATAGTCGTACTGTCTAATTCCCATTCAGGCTCTTCGTAATCCGCCGTTAAGCGTTCGAATAACTCTAAAGAAGCAGACGCTGTTCGAAAGTAGAAATGGTCGGCAAAGGGGTTGATTGGGGATGAAAGAAACTGGCGGCTCATGTTGGCCATCTCATGCCAGGGACGAACCATTTTCATATATTGCGCGTTTAATTTATACAGCATCTTTGGTTCGCCTCATTAATACTTCGTATGTATTAATTAGAGCATAGCAGGCTGCAAACGTTCGGCATGGTCTAAGAATATCGAACTAGAATAAGGCATTAGGTTTAGATTTGAAAACGAATGCCGCTATTTCCATTTGTCATGGTTGATAGCGGCAATTTGGTTAAACCCTCTGCGTTCTATCTTTACGTAATACTAGGTAGGTAAATGCAGAAGCACTGACAAACATAAATAAACTATAAATGCTGGGAGCCATCGACATTGCACCGCTTTCTAAAATGCCTGAGGTGATTAATAACGCAAGGGTGCCGTTTTGCATGCCCACTTCTAAAGTGATTGTACGAGACTGAGCTTCTTGGTGTAGCAAGAAGCGGCCAGCAAAGTAGCCTAGCGTCATGGTGCTTAGGTTTAAGATAATGACTGCCGGGCCGGTAGCGATGGCAAAATCGATCATCTTCTCACCCAAGCTGATGCAAATACTGATGATGACAAATACCAGTACGGCTATTGAAAACCAGCTGACGTAATTCTCTGAGCGTTTAGCAAAGCTTGCCCATTTTGCTCGTATTCCCATGCCGATTAGAACAGGAATCACAGTAACAACCATTAACTTCATCCAGGTACTTATAATAGGTAGCTGAAATTGCTCGCCATCGCTGCCATAAAAGTTAATCGCCCAAACAGCGAGTAAAGGAATGGTGAAAGGCGTAATAAAGCCAATGACTGCAGTTAAAGAAACAGATAGGCCCACGTCGGCCTTGGCTAGGTAGCTATACAGGTTGGAGGTCGCGCCACCTGGGCATAAAGATAGAATGAACAAACCAATGGCTAATTCTCCTGTTAATCCTGTTAGTGCAATAACCGCAATGGCAATTAATGGCAATATTAACATCTGACAGATGGCGCCGAGGAAAAATGCCTTCGGTTGTTGAAATACCCGCTTGAAGTCTGCTGGCACTAAGCTTAAGCCAACCCCAGTCATAATGAGAATGATGGCGATGGGCAGTGCTACTTGAGTTAGGGTTTGAAGCATTAGTTATTCCAGATTGATCTTATTGTTGATTTTTATAGCGCTCACATTACATTGCGCTAGGAAAGGCTGCAAGCTATTGGATTCATTGGTGAATTGGTGTAGAATGCGCGACCCCTGAATTTTCGGGGGTTTAAATAATCACGGTAAGCAATATTAACACTTACCCACAGATAAACGATCGGAGCGAAATACTTTATGGTAGTTATCCGTTTAAGCCGTAGCGGCTCAAAAAAGCGTCCTTTTTATCACCTTTCTGTTGCAGACGAACGTAACCCACGTGACGGTCGATTTATCGAACGCGTTGGTTTCTTCAACCCTGTAGCACGTGGTTCTGAAGAAGCTCTTCGTGTTAACGCTGAACGCGTTGCATACTGGATAGGCAAAGGCGCACAGCCATCTGCCCGTGTAGCTAAGTTATTAAAAGATAACGCTAAAGCACAAGCGTAATCTAGCTTTCACCGGGGAAATATCATGGCAGCAGCACAGCGATCCACAATGATTAGCGATTCTGACGTAACCATCGTCGGGAAGGTGTCTACTGCATTTGGTATTAAGGGTTGGGTAAAGGTTTATTCTTTTACTGATCCAATGAAAGGCATTCTGGATTATAAGAATTGGTTATTGAAGGTTAAAGGTCAATGGCTTCCTTATAAAGTGAAAGAAGGCAAACCCCAAGGTAAAGGCATAGTTGCAAAGTTTGAAGGTATCAATGACCGCGATTTAGCTTTGGCATTAAGCCAGATTGAAATTGCAGTACTGTCCTCAGATTTGCCACAACTAGCAGAAGACGAATTTTATTGGTCTCAGCTTGTTGGTTTGAACGTCGTTAATAAAAACGGCGAGTTGTTAGGAAAAATCGATCAATTATTCAACTCCGGCGCTCCTCACGATGTGTTGAGTGTAAAGGGATGTGAAGGCAGTCTTGACCAGCAAGATCGTCTGATTCCTTATGTTGATGCAGTGGTTGGTGAGATCGACTTGGATGCTGGTGTAATGCAAGTTGATTGGGAAGCAGACTTTTAATTAAGCCTGTTGTGTGGTGAATCCATGTGGTTTGGAGTAATAACACTGTTTCCAGAAATGATTCAACCTATGACCCAATTGGGTGTAATAGGGCGAGCAGCGAAGCAGGGTTTATTGAGTTTAAGTATTTGGAATCCTAGAGATTTCACTCACGATAAGCACCAAACAGTGGATGATCGTCCATACGGTGGCGGACCAGGTATGTTGATGAAAATTCAACCGCTACGGGATGCGATCAATGCAGCTAAAGAAGCGGCGGGTGTTGTTGAAGGAGATGATGTAAAGGTTATTTACATGTCACCTCAAGGGCGCAAGCTTGATCAGGCAGGAGTTAATGAATTAGCTCAGCATGACAAACTTATTTTAGTAGCGGGACGATACGAAGGCATCGATGAACGTTTAATCGAGGCCGAAGTCGACGAAGAGTGGTCTATCGGCGATTTCGTACTCAGTGGTGGAGAATTACCTGCCATGACGTTATTAGATGCAGTAAGTAGACAAGTAGCGGGAGTTTTGGGGCACGAATTATCGGCCGTACAAGACTCTTTTGCGGATGGTTTACTCGACTGCCCACATTATACCCGCCCGGAAGAATTTGACGGGCAAACGGTACCCAGCGTTTTGTTGAGTGGCAATCATAAGCTGATTCAACAATGGCGTCTAAAGCAGTCCTTAGGGCGAACCTGGCAGCGACGACCAGACCTACTAGACAAGCTAGACTTAAACGACGAACAAGTTTCGTTATTAGAAGATTTTAAGCGTGAGTTTGAAGAACCTCACGATTATTAGGGAGCATGCAATGAGCAATAGAAACGCAATCATTCAGCAAATTGAAGCAGAACAAGCTAAGCAAGACGTACCAGCATTTGCACCAGGTGATACTTTAGTTGTTCAAGTTAAAGTTATCGAAGGTACTCGTGAGCGTCTACAGGCGTTCGAAGGTGTTGTAATTGGTAAGCGTAACCGCGGTCTTAACTCTGCGTTTACTGTACGTAAAATCTCTCACGGTGTGGGCGTTGAGCGTACTTTCCAAACTCACAGCCGTTTAATCGATTCTATCGAAGTTAAACGTCGCGGTGACGTACGTCAGGCTAAGCTTTACTACCTACGCGAGCGTAGCGGTAAGTCTGCACGTATTAAAGAGAAGTTGGTTAAAAAGGCGTAACTCTTTATTAAAGAGTGATGTGTTTTTAAGCAAATCTAAAAGAACGGGCCTAGCGCCCGTTTTTTTATGCCTGAAATTCTGTACACTAGCAGGAACTTAATGAGGTCGCCTTACTCCTAGTAAATACCCTCAAAGCAATAACAATATAATATCTGTTCGATAGAGCATGGAGATAGAATGAGAATATTAGCCGCCTTGTTGACCATTTTTGCGGTTGTCAGCACCAGCTTCGCAGAAGACGCAGTACCACCCGTTGCTGATGCGGCGGAACTGAATAAACAGCAAAATAAGCAATTGACGTTAGAAGTAGAAGCTCAAATATCTCAATCTTTTGGACAGCCAGTAAAAGTCAAAGAAGTAATCAGCCTAGCGAATCAGCAAATCGTTGAAGCGGTATTGGCAGATGGATCTTTGGTTCACCTGACACCTGATTTAACTCATATGATTTATCGTGGCGAGCTGTATGAGCTATTGCCAATGAAACCTAATAACATCACTAAGAACCGTAACAATATTAAGCGCGAAGGCTTAATGGCGGAATTAGATGATAAGCAACTCGTGGTCTTTAAAGCCAAGGGTGAAGAGAAAACTGTAATTAATGTATTTACCGATATCGATTGTGGTTATTGCCGTAAATTGCATGAAGAAGTAGCCCGCTTAAATGATTTAGGCATTACCGTTCGTTATTTGGCTTACCCTCGATCTGGTGTAACCGATCGCCGTACGGGTCAGTTAACGGGTTCGTTTAAAAAGATAAAATCAGTATGGTGTGACGATAACCGTGCAGAAGCGATGACGGCTGCAAAAATGAACCGCACAATTAAAGATAACCTAGAGTGTGATGCTCCTATCGCGGAACATATCGCCCTAGGCTACGAAGTGGGTGTTAGCGGAACTCCTGCCATCGTATTGCAAGATGGTCGCTTCATTGGTGGTTACATGGCCGCTGACGAATTAGCCGAGTTGATTGGTCTGGATTAATTCGAGATACAATTTAGAATGAAAAATTAAGGAGCCTGTAGGGCTCCTTTTTTTATCCACAATTTAAGCTATTTATCCTTGAGTAAGTGGTTACTAGGCTGTAATCAATGATTATTGCTATAGAGCCAAATAGGTTTATCCATTGCGATAAAATGTTACAAAAAGTCTTGACACTCAATTGTCTCAACCTATCTTTTAAAATAATTATTCACAATCCATAAGTGCTTGCTTTAACCATTCTTAACAATTGCTTAAAAACTGACATAACCGTATTGACTAAGGTAAGTTGTTGATTTTTAACTAATTTTATTGCTGGTTAAAAAACAAACAATCTAAGGAGGGGCTAGTAAGCATCGGCTTTAGCGTCAGTTTTAAAGTGACTATCCACTAACTTATCCACAGATTCTGTGGGTAAAGAAAGCAGCCTAGGTAGGACGCGGCTTTGCAGGATAAAGTGATTTTATGAACAATTTATTAGCGAACTATTAATTTTTGATTACAGCATAAGTGCAAAATTATTTGTCGTATTTTGACGTTATTCACAAGCCTATATTTCTTTGCTTCTACTTTGGGTTATTTGGCATCTAAATAAATGCTCATGCTGTTGTACGACTAAGGTATTGAAAAATAACGATTTAAATAATCTATAAAAGTAACGGGATGTTAACGGAAGTGAGTAATTGCGGGCCCTGTAGAGTGATACTGATAACTTATGCAGGCTTTTATCCACAACTTGGGCTGTATCCGGCTTCATTGTGTCAGTATTTAGCGCTAAGCTATCAATAGTTCTGTATAAATACAGTCAGTTAGAACGATTTTAGAGTTTATTAAGGGTATTCAATGTCTGCCGTTAGCAGAGTTAAAAATAAAGCATTAAGACTGCTATTGCTGGTGATTGGCTGGCTCAGTGTTGTTTTGGGAGTTATTGGAATATTTCTGCCTGTGCTGCCTACCACGCCTTTCTTATTACTGGCGGCTGCCTGTTTTGCGAGAACATCGCCTAAATTTTATAATTGGCTGGTAGGCCATCCTAGGCTGGGGAAATATATTGTTTATTATCTTGAAGGTAAGGGCCTTCCCCTTAAAGCTAAGGTTTATACCATTACCCTCATTGCTATCTCGATGAGTATTACGAGTTATCTGGTGCCTGTGCTGGCGGTAAAGGTTCTTCTTCCTCTGGTGGGGGTTCTGGTAGCTCTCTACATTGTTCGTCAACCAACTCTCGTGCTGTCGCCTGAATCAAAGGTTCAGGCAGACTAGCTAACCAGTCAAAACGATCGAGCAATCCTTTCATTGGAATATCTAGACCTGCGTATAGGTCAACTCTTTCGCCGCTATAAGGGTGTTCGAAGCTGAGCTGCCATGCGTGCAGTAATAAGCGGCCAGCATCAAAATTATCACGAAAATAGCGGCTATGACGCCCTTTACCATAACGCGCATCGCCGATAATAGGATGGCTTATATGTTTTAAGTGGCGGCGAATTTGGTGCTTGCGCCCAGTCTTCGGCATAACCTCTACCAAGCAATAGCGAGATTGCGGGTATTTATCAATCTCCACATCAATCTCAACCTTGGCTAATAGTTTGAAATCGGTAATGGCTTCTTGAGCAGGCTTTATATGCTCGTGCTTGGCGTATTTATCAACCGGGGGCACCATTGCATAGTCTAGGTGGAGTTCTTCTGGCATATAGCCACGAGTAACCGCTAGGTAGCGTTTTTCTACATCACGCTGGCGCCATTGTTCGACCATTAAGCTGGCGGTTTCAGAATTTAGTGCAAATAATAAAACTCCTGATGTCGGCTTATCTAAGCGGTGAACAGGGTAGACCCGTTGGCCTAATTGATTGCGCAATAGCTGCAAGGCGAAAAGAGTTTCGCGGCGATCAATTTCGCTGCGGTGAACCAATAAACCCGACGGTTTATTGATAGCGACCAGATTTTCGTCTTGGTATAAAATTTCCAGTTTCATTTATCATCTAAATACATAAGAATAGTGACAAAATTATAACAAGTTTTAGCGCTTAGATTGGGGAAGAAAATGTCGTTTACTACGATTAAACACACATTTATTGGCTTAATAGTGGTTTTGCTACTGGCATTAGTCTTGATTAGACAAACGTATGTAGAATCTGAAGCCTTTCCAGATCGCAGCAGTATGCCGATATTGGCGAGTACTGAAATGGAGTTGGTGGCAAATTTGCCTACGCCTCCAGGTAATATCGCTCTGGCCGATAATGGTGATATTTTCTTTACCTTTCATCCTGAAGCGAACCCAACGATTAACGTTGCCAAATTAGTCGATGGTGAGGCGCAAGCATTCCCGAGTATCGAATGGCAGCCTGGGGGCTCGGAACCTCATGCCTTTAACGAAGTATTGTCTGTACGCATCGATCAGCAACAATTATGGGTTTTGGATAACGGTAAGCACGGCTTGAAAAAAGTTCGCTTATTAGCTTTTGATCTAGCGACGGGAGAGATGACGAAGCGTATTAAATTCTCTCGGGCTGAGTTTGCTTTAGGTTCTCATGCCAATGATTTTCAAATTAGCCAAGACGGTAATTTTATTATTATCACTGATGCCAGCATTATGGCTAAAACCCCTGCGCTGGTTATTTATGATATAAAAAACGACCATGCGCGCCGTGTATTAGAACTGCATAAATCGGTATTAGCGGGTAAGTTTGAGCCTGTGGTACAGGGCCGTGAAATGACGATTCTAGGTTTATTTACCATTAACCCTGGCGTTGATGGCCTGGTCTTAGATTCAGCTAATGAATATTTGTATTACGCCAGTATCAGCGCTGATCAACTGTATCGAATTCCTTATGCAGATCTGATCGATAGCAGCTTATCTGGTAATGAATTGTCTTCTGCAGTGGAAGCTGTGGGGGAGAAAACCATGACAGATGGTATGGCTATGGACGAGCAAGGTAATGTGTATTTATCAGACCTAGAGCATTCAGCGATTGTGCGTAAGCTACCGACAGGTGAATTACAAACACTATTAAAGTCAGCTTCAATTCGCTGGCCCGATGGTTTTAGCTTTGGTCCAAAAGGTTACCTGTATTTTACCTGCTCTGCTTTGCATCAAGTAATCGGTATCGATGAAGATGAAATCAAGCAAAAAGCCCCCTATCAGATTTACCGTTTTATGCCGCCCAAGGTTGAGGTCGTTGAAAAGGATAATGAAGAAGAGGCGAAAGAAGATTCATTCTAACAAGCTATAAATCGTCTAAACTTAAAACATCAGAGATAAGTGGGAGCGATAATATGAAGTGTGTGTATGAAGCCTCTGATGTGCTTGAAGCTCATGTGATTCAGGGCCTTTTGGAACAGCATCGAATCAGTTCATTTATTGAAGGTGAGCACTTAATCGGAGCGGTAGGAGAGCTTCCTGCCATTGGTTTAGTGCGTATCTTAGTGAATAATGATGATCAAACGGAAGGTGCGTCGTTAATGCGTGATTATGATTCACATAACCAGTCATTACATCAGCAAGCGAGTATCTCCCAAGGCGGTATGCCAAGGCGCGCAAGCTGGTTATTAGCGGCCATGGCCTTAATGGTTATTACAGAAGTGCTGCGTTACTTTATCGCCTACTAGCTCTCAGGTTTAGTCATCCCCAGGCATTAAAATAAAGTCAGTCGCGCCATAATCAACTCCTAACTGGCTTAAAATTGCAGTTATCTGACCGCGATGATGAGTTTGATGGTTAAACAGGTGCTGCAAGATGTCAGGTAGTGGCCGAACCTGAACTTCACCTTGGCTATTATTGTATTGCAGCCTATCTTCACTATCGCTTTCGCGTAATAAATCACACCACTGAATAATTAACTCATCCATCTGCTGACGTGCATGCGCCAGTTGATTGAGGTCGGTATACAATATTTGGTCGAGCTTGGTCGGTTTTGGCCAATTACCAATGGCATCATCGATAATAGGAAAAATCATCGCTAAGCGATTTAGCCATAGTAGATCACCGACCAATATATGGTTCCAAGACCCTGTTAGAGAATGAAAAAATACTCGCTGATCTTTATTTTGCTGTGCTTCTGATAAGCCTAATGTAGCTTCTAATAATGACTGATTGATCCAAGCATTATAGCGAGCGTAACGACGGAAATGATCTGACCACTGCATAATAAACTCCTAACGAAATACTACCTATATCGATAATACATGGTTAATTGATCGCTAGTTAATAGTTAAGCACGCTTTCCGCGACTGGCATAGTGACAGCCCCTTGATTATGATGAATAAAACAAAGGATTAGGAATACCGACTTTCATGTTAATACGATTACTTTTGGCCTTAGCTTCTATCTTGTGGATAAATCACAGTTCAGCTAATTTTGCGGCCTGGGATAGGGAAGAAGAAGGCCCCTGGTTAATGCAAGAAAGTGAACATTTTGTGATTACTTACCCTGCTAAAAACTCGGCTCTTGCGGGTAAATCATTAAATATTGCAGAACGTGTGCATCAGGAGTTACTGCCTTTTTTTGGCGCTAGCCCTAGTGAAAAAACTCAGATGGTATTGGTTGATGATTTTGATGTGTCTAATGGCTGGGCAACGTTTTTTCCATTCGCTCAAATTCGCTTGTATACCAGTCCGCCAGATACCATTAGTGGTTTAGAAGAAAGTGATGATTGGTTGCATACGTTAATTCGCCATGAATACGTGCATATTTTGCATATGGAAATGGCAGCGGCTAGTCCTGAGTTTTTGCAAAATATCTTTGGTCGTTTGGTTGTTTTATTTCCCCACACCATGACCCCTTCATTCATGCTAGAAGGACTCGCTACTTATTTAGAAACTAATGAAGAGCTTGCCTATGGGCGTTTGCAAAGTGCTTATTATGCGATGCAAATGCGTATGGAAGTGGCCAGTGGCAGTTTAAAGGATCTGGAAGATGTCTCTGCCCCCTTAAGGGATTGGCCATTAGGCATGCAGTATTTATACGGTAGTTATTTTTATCAGTTTCTCGCAGAGACTTATAGTGAAGAAAAAATAAAACAATACTTACAAAATTATAGCCGCCAAATAATCCCCGCAATATTACAAAATAGCGTTGCCTATAAAACCTTTGGCAAAGATTTCCCTGACCTATGGTTAGAATATCAAGCTTGGTTGAATGCTAAGTTTGAGCCACAAATAGCCCGTTTGCAGCAAGAACAGAATTTAATAGATGTGGCGGCAGCACGAGGAGTAGTGACTAATTACCAGATGACGGCAGAAGCGCTATTTCAAGATGTGAGTAGTAGCCAAGGCAGTGACTTTTATTTTATCGCCAATAGCGGCGAAGACTCCACGCAGCTAAAACGTTCTTCGACAACGGATTCTCTAGAACAATCGGACACCCTTGTAAAAACACGCGATGTCATTGCACTGGATGTCAATGAACAAGGGGATATTGCTGCTAGTCGATTAATTAATTGGGTTGATGGCCGTAGCTGGGCGGATGTTTATTTATTACAAGATGGCAACTGGCAAGCTTTAACCCAGAAACAGCGTTTACGTAATGTGCGCTGGTTAAATAATAATTGGATGATTGCTAGCCGCAAGCAATTCGGTATTAGCCAGTTAATATTATTAAATAAAGAGGGTGAACAAAAAATACTCTGGCAAGGTGACGATGAAAAATCAGTGATTGGTGATTACGACATCGCCGATAATGGTGAATACCTTATTGCTGCGATGAAGCGCAGTAACCAAGGTTGGAATTTAGAGCGGCTGGATTTAACTGAGCTGGATTTAACTGAAGAAGGTAATAATGTAATTGCAAGCTTAACTTGGCAAATGATTACTAAAACTCGCTCTGTTGAAAGCAGCCCGCAAATTTTAGCCGATGGCCGTATTCTATTTAGCGCTGATTATAACGATGTTTATAACTTATATGTTTTAGATCCTGTCACTAAAAACCTGCAGCAGCTTACTCACATGTTAGGCGGTGCTTTTGCTCCTAAATTAGTTCTTTCTGTAGAAAGCACTCAAGCCGATAGTATTGTATTTCAAGCTTATACCAGCGAAGGTTTTGAGTTCAGAAAAATAGAATTTGAGTCTAAAGTAATGGGTTCTGATACGGACGATGAGAAAAAATATCCACAGCTACAGTATTCAGCGCCTCAGTATTCAAAGCTAGAAGGCCAGTTAAACTATCCAGATCCTTATGTTGTCGATGTAGCAAAAACGGCAGCACAAGATTATCAACCTTGGTCAACCTTAACCCCGACTTGGTGGCTACCGTATTATCAAAAAACACCAGAATATACCCAAATAGGTCTGATGACCGCAGGTGCTGATGCCTTAACTCGACATCTTTATAGTGCGCAAATAGGTATCGATACGGACTATAAATTAGCAGATATGAATTTTACTTATGCCTATGATAATCGCTACCAGGTATCTTTTAATCGCAGTCACGATTATATCGATGTAGGTATCACTGGAGAGAATGATGACGGTGTCGATTATATTATCGAGAAGGATCAGTGGCTGTTTTCACGCTTAAATATCGTCAATGCCATTGAAGATCAGCTATCGTTAAATGCCGCCATTATTGTGCAGCAAGAAGCCAGTCTAGATCGTGATGATTTATTCAAACCTCTATGCCTTGATGGTAATTTTAACCAGCATAAAAGCTGTGAAAAGAGTTTAGTTGGCTTGGGGCTACGATTTGATAATCGAGAAAACTACCTCAATAGCCCTGGCTACTCTTATGGCCGCTACCTAGACCTAGTGATAGAAACCAATGAATTATTGGATAGTGACTATGAAGGAGAGGTGATACAAGCACAGTGGCTCGAAATCTTTGATTTACCAGGCAGGCGCTCTCTCTCTTTGCAAACCCTATGGGGGATGACAGATCAAAAAGGAGAAAAATTTACCTTAGGTGGGGAAGATCGCGGCAGTGAATCTAGCTTATTTGGACGTGACGATTTTGCTTTACGAGGCTATGCGCCTTCGAGTACTGGCGGTCAATATTATAATGTGAACCGGATTAACTTTACTCAATGGTTAGCAAGAGTTGAAAAAGGCTGGAAAAATTATCCATTGGCATTGGGTGATATTTCAAGCAAGTTTTTCATCGACTATGGCAGTGCTTGGCAAGATGATACACAAGCAGATTATTTGACGGGAGCAGGAATTGAGTTAAATGCGGAGGTATTGGTGTTTTATAACCTGCTACTACCGATTAGTTTGACCTATGCTCATGGCTTTGATGAGACATTAGGCCAAGATCGCTTTACTTTTGGAGTAAGTTTGCCTTATTAGCTTTTTTCTTATTCTTTTCTCTGTGCAGCGAAGCGGCTCCGTGTTCCTGTGGTAAGCCGCTTTTATCTTCTATCTTGTCACTAATTCTTCTTTTCGCTTAGAAGAATTTTTAGCTCTCGTATCTCTGCTGCCAATTCATCCATAGTGATCTTACCATCGGCTTTATCTTGGGCTTCACGCTCTTTTGCATGCTCATCTTCTAAAACATTCACTACGATACCGATTACCATATTTAAGAAAGCGAAGGCGGTTAGGAAAATAAACGTTAGGTAGAAAATCCAGCTTAATGGATACACTTCCATGGTCTCATACATCACGTCAGTCCAGTCTTCAAAAGTCATAACACGGAATAAGGTGAGTAAGGATATTGCAATGTCGCCCCACAGTACTGGGTTAACTTTAGCAAAAAAGGTACTGCCAACAGCGGCATAGATATAGAAAATAATAAACATCAATAACAGCACATAGCCTAGCTGAGGTAACGCGCGTAATAATGATGTGAGCAGCATGCGTAATTCAGGAATGATGGAGATCATACGAAGTACGCGGAAAATACGCACCAGTCGTCCAATCAAGGCCATTTCACTGTCTTGAATCGGAATTAAACTCACTACAACGATTAACGTATCAAATACATTCCAGCCGTTATGAAAAAAGCGTTTCTTATTTTCTTCAGCGATAAAGCGAATACTGATTTCAAATAGGAAAATTATAGTGACTAAAAAATCTAACCACTTAATTAAGGAGATAAAGGTTGCTGGAATCGAATAGGTTTTAGCACCAATCAATACCGCCGATAGTATAATGATACTAACTACAAAGAGTTCGAATACTTTGTTATTACGTAAACGCAGTGAAGCGCTTTGAATTTGTTTAATGTTCATAATAGGTTACTGCGTTTTACTGGGAATTTAGCGAGAGGCCAGTCATCAGGGTAATGACTGGCAATTAAAGCACTTATATAGACATCATTACTGTTTTTTCAGGTAAGCACTCACCAATACAATGCGGGTGCCATTAACGCGGCCTTCAACGTGTAGTGGATTATCAGTAAGGGATATGCCTTTCACCATAGTGCCACGCTTAGCCGTGAAGTTAGCGCCTTTTACTACAAGATCTTTAATTAAGGTAACGTTATCACCAGCAAGCAAAGGAGCACCGTTGCTATCACGAGTCGTTTCAGCACTGAAATCAACCATGCCCGCTTCAGCCCATTTTTGAATGTCGTCTTCAAAGTACATCATGTCGACTAAATCCTGCGCCCAATCTTCACCTTTTGCTTTTAAGGTTTTTAGCTGACGCCAAGCCATGACTTGCACAGGTATCACTTGGGTCCACATACTGTCGTTCAAGCAACGCCAGTGGTTGCCATCAAGGTTATCTGGGTCATTGATCTGATCGATACAGGTAGGGCAAAGCATCACGCTTTGTTCTACTGTGCCGTCGCTAGGAGCAACTTCAAATTTAGCAACAGGTGCATCTGCTGCACATAGTTCACATTTAGAACCGCAACGGGCTAATAGGGTATTTTCAGTTGTCATGATCAATGCCTCAAAAATTTGCGGCTATTATGCCAGCAGTCAAGGCTGAGTTGTAGGTAAAGAGAGCAGAATGAGTATGAAATTTACTTGTCAGATTTGCCTTAAACTCAATGTATTAAGTTTAAGGCTAGAGCAATTAGGTAAAGACTATTTAGCTATTACCTTCAATTGCTACACTTGAGGGAGTATCTAGTTCAGTTTCAAAGGCTTTAAGGCGTTTATAGATAGACATTAATTCTACGATGGTTCCCCAAGAGTTAACTAAGAATTGAAAAGATTCTTCTACCTTGCCGAATGCACGAATAACCTGTTGCATTATCCCTAAAGTAATTGCGCCGGCAACGATGGTTGGCCCCATTGCGATATAAGGAACAATCACTGTCACTTGCAAGTAGGACCATTTAGCGACGTCAAAATATAAATAATGCTGATATAGAGTGAAGTAGTTTTTACGTACGTTAGTAAATAACTCTTTAACCGTTGTAGGCTCTGCTCGTTCTGCGTGATCTTCACCTAAGACGAGTTCTTTACGGTATGCAGCTTCGACTCTTTGATTATTAAATTCTAAACCAGGGAGTTTAACCCCAACGATGGCTAATAAAACCGTACCGCAAGTTGCAGATATAATGGCAATAAATACGAATGCTTGTTCAACATGACCGATCCACGGCAATTCTTTAACGTGCTCGCTTAAGCCCCACAATATAGGTAAGAAAGCGATTAGCATCATAATTGAGCGCAGGAAGGCGATGCCTAAGGTTTCCATGATTTTAGCGAAGCGCATGGTATCTTCTTGCACGCGTTGAGCGGCGCCTTCAATGTGGCGAAGCTTATCCCAGTTCTCCATATAGTATTCGTTCATCGCCGTACGCCAGCGAAATACATAGTGCTTTACATAGAATTCAAGAAGTACGGCAACAACAATATAGATGCCAGCAATACTAACGAAGGTGAGACACTGAGCTAAGAAGTCGTCAAAGGCAACTTGACCAGGGTTTCCTAAAGCCTCTTGAATAGTATTGTAAAAAGTACCGAACCATTCATTAATTTGCACATCGAGTTGAACCTTGTACCAGGTCACACCGACAATGGTTAAAGAGCCGAGTAGGGACCAAAGAAACCATTTCTTGTTGAGGAAAAACGACTTAAACATATGTATTAATAACCTATTGTTAGCATTCTGATGCTGTAAATAATGAGATGTCTAAATTTTGGCGAGCTAATTATTATCATTAGGGCAAGCTCGCCAGTAGAAAGTTCAAAGCCTATTAGCGTTTAGCTAAAGAAGGCAAATTGAATTTCTTGCTCAGTATCTTATCCAGTATTGGCTCAGGTAACCAGCGTTTCAATAACGGTAAACCGAAACTACCATTGCCGATACGGATGACTGCTTTGGGCTTGCTTAATAATTGAGCAACTAGAGTCTTGGCAAACTCTGATGCTGGGGTTGGGTTATCTTGTGATGCCGTTGCACGTGCCTTAATTGCCTCTTTTAAAGGTGCGTATAATGACTCAGGAGTAATACGCTGCAATACATTGGCTAGCGAGTTATCGCCAAACTTAGATTCAATGGCACCAGGCTGCACAGTAATAACGTCAATACCAAAAGGTTTTAGTTCCATACGTTGCGCATCAGAGAGTGCATGTAAGGCCGCTTTGGTCGCGCAATAAGCTCCCGAAAACGGAGTTGGGGTGATGCCTGAAACTGAGCCGATATTAACGACTTGGGCATTGCTGCTGACATCGCTAGTAGAGTCATTAGTCGAATCATTATTTGCCATCAGTAGCGGCAGGCAGATTTTTGTCAGCTCCATTGGTGCAAAGACATTGGTTTCAAACTGCGCACGCAAGTCATCGACTGGCATATCGATTAATGGCCCCATGGCAGCATAGCCCGCATTATTAATCAGCACATCAATGTTGTTGTGGTCTTGTTTGATATGAGCAATTGCATTATGAATACTGCTAGCATTGTTAACATCTAACGCAATTTTTTTTAGCCGCTCATTATCCGGTAAATCTTCTAAGCTCTGAATTTTGCGTGCGCTGGCATAGACCTTAAAGCCTTTATTTAAATATTCTTCACACAGAGCGCGACCAATACCTGAAGAACAGCCAGTGATTAATACTATTTTCATTATACTATTTTCTCTTTTGTATTGGTCGAAGCGTTATTGGTTCTATTACTAGGAGTTTTGTTAAACCAAGGCTGAGCTTGTTCTAATTGCCGGGCAAGCTGGAATAAGGTTTTCTCATCTCCCATCGGGGCTATAAATTGGGAACCTAAAGGAAGCCCCGATTCGCTCCAATAAAGTGGAACCGACATCGCGGGCTGACCTGTGAGGTTTGCCAGTTGCGTAAAAGGCAGTTTTTCTAAATTTTCTAGTGCCAGTTTTTTTGTCATGCCCGTTTTTAATAATAAATTGTGCAGGCCAAAAGCATTCACAAGCTTAGTGCCTATTTTATCGGCAATACCCAATTCAAATTCACCAATAGGTACAGGCTCACTGCCTAAAGTAGGGGTTAATAGTAAATCGTATTCTTGATGTAAGGTATGCATGCTCTGGCTGAAATCATTCCAGCGACGTTTTGCTGTAACGAATTGCTCGGCGGATATTTTCTTACCGATAAAGCCCATCAGCTTAGTGGTATCTTCAACATCAAGATTACTGAAGTTAGTATTTAATAGCTTGGCGGTAAACTCTAAATCGGCGGCGACATGGCCATAATACATCGTAAGGTAACTATCAGTGAGGTCACTGGCGTTAATATAAGGTTGAACTGCCTCGCAAGTATGCCCCAGGGATTCTAATAGTTTAACCGTCTGTTCTACTGCGTGAATGGCATCTTGAGTTACTGGGCGGTCAAAGAATGATTGTGCCGTATAAGCAATTTTTAGCGGTCGAACGGCAGTATTCAAACACTCGAGGTAACCTGATTCTTTTTTTACCGGATACGGCGTACTGCCATCTGGGCCAGAGACAGCGTCTAACATCGCAGCGCTATCACGCACAGAGCGAGTAAGTACGTGTTCTGCCGCCGCACCATCCCATAAGTCTGTGTAATAAGGTCCCGTTGGGGTGCGTCCTCTAGAGGGTTTTAAACCGAATAAACCACAGCAGGCCGCTGGGATTCGAATAGAGCCGCCACCGTCACCACCCGATGCCATCGGAACGATGCCTGCTGAAATCGCTGCTGCGGAACCACCACTAGAACCGCCAGGGGTATGCTTAAGGTTCCACGGATTACGTGTTGGACCAAAGGCTTTAGGCTCAGTAACACCCATTAAACCAAATTCTGGCGTATTGGTTTTACCGAAGATGACCAGCCCTGATGATTTGTAGCGTTTAACCATTTCACTATCGCTAGGGGATATGCGACCTTTTAACGCGGCACTGCCATTCGACATTGGCGTGCCTTCAAGGGAACCTAATAAATCCTTCAGTAAAAAGGGGACTCCAGAGAATGGGCCATCGGGTAGGCCTTGATCAATTTGCTGCTGCCCATAATCGTATAGCTTGGTGATTATGGCATTGATGTTGGGGTTCTCTTGCTCGGCTTGAGCAATCGCGGTTTGTAATAATTCACTCGGGCTGATGTCTTTATTTTTGATCAGCTGGGCTAAGCCCATCGCATCAAAGTTGCGGTAATCTGTAAGCATGAAAGGGCCCTGATATGACGGCTATTTTTATAGAATGACCAGACCTTACCATACCCTTGTCGAGTTAATTAAATAGAATTATAAGTTCGAGTATTGTTTGCCATGAATATCAATTGCAAGAAAAGAGACTTCTTGCTCTTCCAGCCAAGCCAAGCCTTTTTTCTCTGCCAGCATCGTTAGGGTTGCAAGACTGCCCGCGACTAAACATTGTGGCGCTAAGATACTGATAGACGCCCAATGATTTACTGGCCAGCCTGTCGATGCTTTTAGAATATGGCAATAGTGCTTATCTTTGATTTTCATAAAGCGTTCATAATTGCCGCTGGTGGCTAGAGCGCCTTGGTGCAATTTAATCGTGCTGATAGCATTGTTTGGATCTTGCGGGTTGCGAATACCAATGGCCCAGCCTGATTGATCTTCTTTATCACCAATGACTCGAATGTCGCCGCCTAAATCAACGAGTCCATGTTTAATGCCTAGCTGTTGGCATATTTCAGCCGCTCTATCTGCGGCATATTCTTTGCCGAAACCACCAAAATCAATTTCCATTCCTTTGTCAGGTAAAAATATAGAATCTTCATTCCACTTAATGCTTGGCCAAGAGATTAATGGTAAAAGTTTATTGATGGTTTTCTGCGGAGGAATTTTCTTTGCTTTGAAATCCCATGCCTGGCGTAGAATTCCCGAACTGATATCAAATAGACCGTCACTTTCTTGATGGCAAAACTGAGCGTAGTTTAATAACCCTGCCGTTTCAGCATCAATTTCAACAGCACGTATTCCAGCATTAGAATTAATAGTTTGTAATAGACTATCGTCGCGATAACGGCTAAATTTTTGTTCAATGCGTTGAACTTCTTTTTCAGCTTGTTGGCAGGCATTTAAGACAAGAGACGGCTCTCCTTGTAAGAGAAACTTACAAGGAGATGCCATGGCGGTAAATTGATGGTGATGAATTTGCATAATTTAAAACTGGTAATCAACTCCGGCAGTAAAAGTAGAAAAATTAACCAAAGCAGGGGCTTCATCATCACTGGCATCAAATAGCGCTAAATCTTCGCGGCTATAATATTGTTGCCAATCAAAATGCAGTGACCACTGGGAAAATTTAAATTCACTGGTAAAACCAAAAGTAACTGCGCCATAAGTCGATAAACGCGAATCACTAGAATTAAATTGATCGTCTGGTGGACTTTGTTCTAATGAATAGAAGTCGGCTTGAGTTTGGGTATAGTAGCGCATTAACGGCGATACAATAAGTCGATAGTGTGAAATATCAAACTGCTGAGACCATTTCACATCGAGGGTATGTGATTCTATGCCCCAGTCATCGTTATAATAACGATAGTTGCTGAGTAAAGCCGCGCCATCTAGCACACTAAAGAATTGTTTATGGTTCGCGCTAAGAGTTAGCTGCTCACGGCTACCTGGGCGCAGATCTTCAAACTTATAAGGATCAGATAAATAACCCGATAGACTGGTATAGCCGACACCGACTTGCAGCACGCTGTATTTATTAATGACTTGACTCACACCTTCGTAAATAGAAAAGCTGCTTTTCTTTTTACCGTCAGCCGCGCTGCGAGCCTCATCGAGATCAGGGTCGGTAGGTGAGATAGTATCGTCAGAAAATGACATCGAGCCGATCAATGTCGTATGCTTATCGAATATTTCTAACGTACCATCTAAGCCTACAGCGATTGATTCATAATCATTTTCGGTAGAATAAGCGAGTAGGCCACCCGCTGTACCATCTTTGAAGTATTTCTTAGGAGCCACTTTAACATCGATGCGTTGCTCTTCGATACTGGCGCCACTCATTAATAAAACACTTTCGCCTTCGTCATTTTTGTATGTTTGAGTTGGTGATGCACCACTCATACTCTCGTATTGTAATTCGCTGGCTAAATACCAAGAATCACCGATAGGAGTGCGGTAGCCGAGTTGATGAACATCAATTTGGTAACGTTCAAGAGAGCCTTGGAATGTGCGCTCACGAGGAGCATCTTCTTCTTGATAGCTACTATAGCGATAGCTTAGCTCTTTATCTTCAGGAGCGACTTCAGCATAACTTGGTATAGCCAGTGCAGCAGCAGATAATGCACTAAGGGCGGTAATTTTTTTCATGTTAATTCCTATTTTTAATTACAACCACAACCGCCACCAGCAGATTGACCACCACCAGAAGAACCTTCTTTACTAAAGTAGATATGATTATCTAAGCTAGCGCGTAAAGGATCTGCTGATGCGGACATAACATCTTCTGCTAAATAACCGCGCTGCCACGGTTTAACTGTGCTGCAACCGGAAGAAAATAATACCGATATAAGAATAACGAAACTGATTTTACTCATGTAATAGCTCTTATTTTTGATCGAGTAAGGTTTTTATTTCTTTTTTTAATGGTTCGAAATCAGACTTTTTAAATCCTTCATGAACCATATGTATCTTGCCTTTTCTATCGACTAAATAAGCCGTAGGCATGCCAACTAAACCATACGCTTCAGGAACCTTACCGCTGGTATCTAAAGCAGTAGGGTAGGCCACTGGAAATTCTTTCAAAAACTCCATTGCATCGTCGCGTTCTTCATCAAGATTAATCGCAATTACTTCGAATCCTTTTTTGCGAAACTCTTTACGAATACCGTTCATTGCAGGCAATGATTGACGGCAAGGGCCGCACCAAGAGGCCCAAAAATCAACATAAACAACCTTGCCACGATATTGCTTTAAGCTAATCATACCTTTTGATTCCAAGCGTGGAATCTTAAAATCAGGTGCAGTATCCCCGACACTAATAGCAAAAACGCTGCTGGTATTTAGCGCAAGTACTAAGCTACCGGTGACGGCCAAAGGTTTTAGAACGCTCTTTAATACAGTACTAATCATTCTAATATTATCCTTATGAGAAGATATCAAAGTCATCTACGTTTAATGGGAATCTAACGGCTAGGGTATTGTCGGCTATGCCTAGCTCTTTTCGTAATGCTAAGTTGATATGAGCAGGGGTTAATAACTGACCATTAGCGTTAGCTTGGCCAGTTGTACGATCTAAGGTTTGTGAACGAAATTTATTGGTTGAACTCCCAAAGACTTTACCACCTTTGCCATTACCTTTTGGATGCATCACCATCATACTAGTAACAGGCCAATGGTCTTTGCCATTACCGGTATTGTAGTATGGAGTACGACCAAAATCAGAACCTATGACGACAGTCGTTTTATCCGCAATACCTGCTATGGTCAATGCTTCTTGTAAATAAGCCACGCCTTCTAGCAAGTCCCCTAAGTTTTGATATTGACCGTTATCGTGATTGCCGTGGGTATCGAAGCCCCCTGTACTGATGTTGGCACTGGCAGCCACTCCTGATTTAAAAGCGGCAGCGACCAGAGAAGCTTGGCGTTTAAAGCCCTGGTCACGGTTATTCATGTGATCGTTTGTCGCTAAATCTTTTTCGATAAGCGCTTTTGCTTCACTAAGCTTGGCAAGATCGTTATCTTCTTGGCGAACAGTAAATAACTGGTTAAGTTGCTGGCGACGTAAAGGCAATTCAGCTTGCGATTTCTGGCGCTCTAAGCGCTTCTTTTGTGCGAGTTTAACTTGCTTATATATATCAATATCTTGGCCGCTATTTTTAGCACTACGATATATAAATTCGCCCCTATCTCTTTCAGGGTCTACTGTTATTGGATCTGCGAGTTTATCTATAAAGCTTGCGCTGCTAGCTCGAGCACGAGAGACCAGTGATGCAGTGAAATCGTAACCACCGTTGCTGATGTAAGCCATCGGTAAGCTAGGGTTACTACTGGCAGCAAAAAGTGCAGCCAGACTTGGGTAGCCCATTTCTAAATTACCACTCCAAGTCGCTCGGTTACCGCTACTATGGTTGTTAGTACCGTTATCGACACCGTTAATGACTGTTAGTTGATCGTGGTAAGTTTCGAAAAAATTATCAAACTGATTGGTAACTCGAGCCGTCGTCGCGTCACTACCGTTAATGCGCGGAATATCGCTCCAGCGCATACCAGATGTAGCATTGAGTTTTGCATCATTAAGGTCGATAGAGTTTATCGAACCATCGTTGCCTGCTGTAGGGCGCTCGTCGAGATATTGACCAAGACGTCCTTTAGGGTCACACAAAGAGGTTGGATCCCAACCTCCACCTGCGTTAACAATGATCAAAAATTGATCGGGAGCTGCAGCAAAGGCCTTATTAGCCGTTAATGGTAAGCTCGCGGTCATGCCGGTTGCTGCCAGCATTTGTATAAAGTTACGACGTTTCATGGCAGTTTCCTATTCGTAGATGTAGCGATAATCAGATAAAAGATAAGTAAGTACTGCTATCCAAGAGCGGATGACATAATTGTAATCACGTTCTATACGGTCTTCTGGTAATAGAGCTTCATTATTATTTTCCCTATCCAAGCTGCCAAGACAATTGCCTAAATATGTTGAGGGTTCTGGATTATATTCATCTGGATTAGCTAAGAGAGTTTTTCCTTGTTGCCAAGTTGATAGGAATAATTGATAGGTTGCTTCAATTTCTACGCTATCTAGCGCCAGTTCTTCAGAAAGCAATATTGAGTGCAAATACTGAATATTAGTTTTAATTGCAGTAATATTTGATGTGATCTCAAACCCTTCTTCATTATAGGGTTGAGTATCGATGCCGACAAACTTGAATAAACGACGCTTATTAGCTGTTGGAGAGCGTTCTTTGGTGAAATCAAAGGGAGTTGCTTCGCATGCCATTTCTACGGCCATACGTTCTTGCATCGCAATCATCAGGCCACTGGGTTCATTAATTCGAGTGATCACAGAATCAGAATCGATACCACCGAACATGATTCGATTTTCTTTTTTGTTATTACGGAGTTCATCCCAATCAAACCCTAGTGTCGCTTTTAATTTTCTCTGAAGCATTTCTGGAGTTAGTAAGCGAATGGCCCCTATATGTTCAGAGGCTACAGCCTTGGTTTCATCTATTTGAACTGCACGATAATAGGGGCTCAATAATATGCCAGTAACAGCTGTCTTCACATTCCAATCATCGGCTACCATCGCTTGACCAATACTGGCTAAAATAGCGCGCTGTGCATTGAATGCAGTAACCTCATCAGCACTGGCATCATCACCAGGAGCATCTAAAAGATCTTGACCAATAATGCCGTTATAAAGGTGGCGTGTAATAGCTCGTATGAAGCGAGGATCTTTAGAAATCTCAGCACCTAACCATTGCAACATGGTATCAAATGCACTCTCTCCGCCAGATGACGGGAGTTTTTTTCCTGCTAAACCAGCAGCTTCCACAGAAGACGGCCATGGATCTTCTGGACTTCTTGGGGTGTGACGTCCAAGTTCATCCCAATGCTGGAAGGTGGAAGCAACTGGGTCCATTACTGTATGGCAGGTATAGCAAGCAGGATTCTGTAAAGTAGGGAATGTACTTGTTGTATCAATTGAATCCTCAGGGCGGGAACCTTCGATCTCTAAAATATCAGTATCTAAAAACATTTTATACACCATGTAAGAGCGATGGCGATTTAGGTTGGTATCCGTTGTTGGAAATCGATTTAAAAACATAACAGAGGTTAAAATGCCAGCATGAGGAATACCAGCGAGTTTTGCTTGTTTAAAATCATACGGATCGTGAGTAAGGCTAGTATCATTATAATTTGAATTATAAGCTAGGCATGGATTGCCACCCTCAGGCATCTCTTTAAAAGTATCACTAGTATTAACGAGTTCGGCGTCATAAACCTTCTGGCTATACCAATTCACCATTGTGTAGTCGGCAGTGACTAGCTCGGTGATTGGACGGTTATTGCGGACGATATAGTTGATTAGCTCTAAACCTTCTCGAGCTACAGCATCATTAGCATAGGCTCTTGAGCAGTTTCGATCCTGAGAATTAATGTTGTCTTGAACTGTATTTTCTGGAATGGAGCCATCAAGGTCAGGATAATCGGTATTAAACCAATATGTATTTGGATAGTCTCTTAATAAATCTAATCCATCATCATCGCCATTTGTTACAAAAAGATATTTATCCGTGAGGAATACGTCATTAAAAATTTCAGTTAGGCGATTATAGAACTCGTCTTCATTCATTACCTCATTCATCACTGCTGCAAATCCTACTTCTCCTTCGGCGAGCACCTTGGCGGTTTCAGCTTCTGTTGGCAGGCGGCCTGCAAGCTGCACCGTAGCATTACGCAGAGTTTGATCCAGAGGAAGAACAGAAACACCATCTAAGCTGGTTGCGGCTTCGTAAAGCGACAAACCATTGAAGGCATACATTATGTATTCAGCCACATCACTCGCACACTGACCGTCACAATCGGTGACACTTGTATCTTTACCAATGGGCATGGTCAGAGAAATTTCATGGGCTAGGGTTGCGATTCCCGTACAAGATGCACAAGCAACCAGTGGCGTGCCAATTTGGGTGCCGTTACCTTCCGCGCCGTGACAGCCTGCACATTGTTCGCCATACAGCCGATGACCTTCGGCATTGTAATTACCAAAGTCTAAATTGTTCTGGACGGAGTCACCGCCGACGTCGCCTTTATAGGCTTGTTCGCAACCTGCTAAGGCTAGCATGGCGAACATTAATGTGAGTATTCTTATTAGAATCACGAGGAAGTACCTTCATGGGAGTTATCTGGCAAATTTATCTTATAGCGTGAACTTTTACTGCTAATTGCGTCACGTCTAGCAAGATGATAGGCCATTTTATTTGTGACGAAATGTATCACTAATGATTTTTAAATATGAAAAAATTATTGTTTACCTGTTTTATTTTGATGCTTTTTTATTAGACGAAGTGGACAGGTTTTGAGGTGGGATTCGTGATTACTTATTTTTGACTATACTTAATTAAAATAAATCCAAGTTGGTACGGTTGTTTGATTTTATTAAAAGTATTTTTATTATTAATATTCGTGTCTGCTGCACATAGCTTAGAAAGCATTGATGTTAATGAGCTTGAGTCTGGAGCAGGCATTAACCGCTATGTAGAGTTCTTTGAAGATAAATATACTAACCTGTCGTTTACTGATGTGTTGGCTCGAGAGTTAACCTGGTCGAGCCATAACGAAGATGAGCTTTCTTTTGGCTATACTCAGTCGGCTTATTGGTTTCGTTTTTTAGTTGAGAATAACTCTAATCGTGATATCAATCGTTTGTTGGAACTGGCGTACCCAGTTTTAGACGATGTTAGAATTACGGTCGTTGATTTTGAAAGTCATAAAATTGTTAGCGAAATTACTTTAGGAGACAAGTTAGAGTTTAGCGAGCGTGCAATTATTCATCGCCACTTCATGGTGCCCCTTAGTATTCCTGCCAATAAGCAAGAGGTGTGGTATATCCGCATTCAAACCTCTAGTGCGATGCAAGTCCCTATGAGTCTGTGGGAGGAGCGTGACTTTTTTATTCAAGATCAATCTAGAATGATGGGACTCGGTTTATATTACGGCATTATGTTTATTATGGTGCTCTATAATCTTTTTGTTTTTCTCTCGGTGAGAGAAGCTAATTATTTATATTATGTTTTCTACGTTGCTTCAATGGCAGGTTTTCTTGCTAGCTTACAAGGATTGAGTTTTCAATATATTTGGCCAACTGCGACTAGCTGGAATGATAGTATTATTGTTATTTTGTTAGCTTGTGTTGTGTTATTTGCCAGTATTTTTACTCGTAACTTCCTCTTTTTAGCTCAAGATAAAAATCGTATTAATCATTGTTTTTCGATTGTTATAAGCCTGTCGGTGCTCATTGTTGTTCTGGCAAACTTTTTCCCTTATCACTTGATGATTAAATTATTAATCCCTGTTGCGGTGGTTTCGATCAGTTTGATGATTTATTCCGGAGTGATGCGCTGGAGTCAAGGGCATAGCTCAGCACGTTATTATACGATTGCTTGGTCATCGATGTTATTAGGTGGTGTGATCTTGGCGCTGAATAAGTTTACGATTATTCCTCGAAATTTCTTTACTGAGAATGCGGTGCAATTTGGTTCGGCCATTGAGGTTATTTTGTTATCTTTTGCGTTAGCTGATCGCTTGAATCAAGAAAAGAAGGAGCGTTTTGAAGCTCAGGTCTCAGCATTAGAAAGTGAGCGGCTGGCCAATGCAGCACAGGCCGAAGCCTTGGTGCATGAGCGAGAAGCCAGAGAGGCCCAAGATAGGGCGCTGAATGTTCAGCGAAAAGCCAATGAAACCTTAGAAAGTAAGGTGAAAGAAAGAACCACCGAGTTAGAAAAGGCGAATGAAAAACTAGCCCACTTAAGCACCACGGATGGATTAACGGGATTAAGAAATCGACGCTATTTTGATGAAATTATTATTCGTGAATTTCAGCGTGCCATACGAGAGCAAGAGACCTTGTCAATCTTGATGCTGGATATCGATTTTTTTAAGAAAGTTAATGATGTTCATGGTCATCAAGCGGGTGACGAAGTTCTTATGGGTGTTGCTGAAATATTAGAAAAAGTTATCAATCGAAAAACAGATTTGGTTGCCCGTTATGGTGGTGAAGAGTTTGCCATTATTTTACCTAATACCGACTTGTCAGGGGCTTATCGGGTCGCAGAAATGGCACGGCTGGAAATTGAGAAAAAAATTCATCACTTTGACCAAGTTGAAATTGTGGTTACTGCCTCTGTCGGTTTAATGGGAGATCGTCCGGTTAATAAAGACAATTATGAGCAGTGGATGAAATATGCAGATGACGCACTGTATAAAGCCAAAGAGCATGGCAGGAACCAAGTATTAGCCGCTGAAACATGTGCTCATTTACTTAAAGCTAATTGAGCATTAACGAAGATGAATATAATAAGCTCCAAGCTAATACCAGTGCCGAGGTTTGGCCTAGGTAGCGATTGAATAATTCTCCTTGGCTTCTTTCAGTTTGTTGAAGCTTAATGCATAAATAAAGACCAGCTGGTAGCAGTAAAAAATTGAAGTAAGGCTGGTAGTAATCGAAAATTATTAATAGGAAGGGAAGGGTAACTAAGCAGCCATAGAGTTTTTTTGCACGAGAGTGACCAATGCGAACAGCCAGTGTTTTTTTGCCTGCTGCTTTATCACTATCAATATCTCTGATGTTATTAACCAGCATGATGGCAGAAATTAACAGGCCAATTTGAGTCGCAGGTAGGAGCAGGTGGTTATTGAAACTCCCTGTTTGTAATACATAGCTTGCCATAACTCCTAGATAGCCAAAATAAAGAAAAACAGCTAGCTCTCCAAGCCCTAAAGAGGCCAAAGGCTTCTTGCCACCGCTATAAGCGTATACGCCAAAGAGTGAAAGTAGTCCTAAGAAAAAGAAACTCAAACCTCCTTTGAAAATCAAATATAAACCACACAGGCAAGCAAGAATTACAGTGATGAAAATCGTATTACGCATTGTAGTTGGCTTTACTAGCCCTGCTTGGATAGCTCTTTGTGGACCAAGTCTTTGCGGATTATCAATACCTGATAGACCATCGAAATAATCGTTAGCGAGATTGACTGATATTTGCAGTAATAAGCAACAGATTAAAATAATAGTGGCTAAAAAATAATCTAAGGGTTTGTTATGCAATAGCGTCATATCATGCCAAGCAAGGCTTTGGCTCAATAGAATAACGGCTAGGGTTACGGCGAGAGTTTTACCTCTACTGGTATTCCAGACCAGAGCGAAAATTGATGTTAACTTTAATGACATAATTACGCTATTTGTCTCTTTATTATGTAAGCTATTATACAAGGTAGGGTATTGTGTAAGTTAAGGTATAATGACTTTTTTCTAACCTAGGAGCCAGTTCTAATGAAGGTAATCCTATTTCATTTAGTTCGATCACCGATCAAGCTTGCTCGGGTGACCCATAAGCGTGGCAAGCGCCGAATTCGCCGCGACTTATTGGCGATTAAAGATGCGTTTGAGCAAGAAAAAGAAGAAACCCGTGAGATGTTGGCTATTTACCGAAAATTCACCCAGGGTGATGCAAGTAAGGCCGAGTTGGGTATTGCGAATGAGCAGTTGGTCGATTTGGCGAAAGGGCTGGGGCTCGGAGTGTTTGCGGTATTACCGTTCGCGCCTTTGACGATTCCGTTTATTATCAAACTTGGCAAACGCATGGGAATAGACATACTCCCTAGCGCTTTTTATGAGCAAGACGATCGAAAAAACTAGTTCTTTATTTATACAGCTCTTAATATAGCTCTGCGAGTAGTTCTTCGCTCGCAAGTATGGGCCAGGTGCCTTGTTCAGGTTCTGCTTTAAAGTTACATACTTCATCTTGCCAATTAAAAGAAAGCGCTAGGGCGTGCAAGTAGCAACGATCTGATTTCTCTCCTTTATAGCGAGTATCCCCCAATATCGGGCAGCCAATGCTTTTTAGCGCTACGCGAATTTGGTGTGTTTTCCCTGTCTTAGGCTTAATCAAATACAGTCGCTTCGCTTCTTTCTTCTCAACTTCAATGGCGCAGGAAGTAAACTGAGTGATAGCAGGGTTGGTTTGAGTTCGAGCTAATAGCCAGCTGCCATTACGGCCCTTCTCCATATCCCCTTTTACCCAGCCTTGTTTCTTTTTAGGCTTACCTAAAGCAAGGGCGATATAGTGTTTAGTAACTTCTTGCTGGCTAAACATAGGAGTGAAATCAGCCGCGGCTTTTGCGCTTTTAGCAAAAATAACCAGACCAGAGGTGGCTTTATCTAAGCGGTGTACAGGCCACAGTTTTATAACACTAGTATCAATAGCTTGTATCGACGCTAAAGCACATTGCAGCAGGCTTGCCTCATTCGGCAGCCCTTGTTCTTGCTGCATGCTAATGCCTGCTGGCTTGTTTACGATAATCCAATCAGGGTGATTATGGATTATGGTCAATAGCGGCAACATTAGCGGTTTTGTTCTTCAATGATTTCTAATAATCGACGTACTAAGGCTTCAAATGTTTGGGCTTCTTCATTTGATTTATCAGCTGTAAAACTATACATCAAACGCTCAATTTCATCTTTAGACATATATTTTACGGCAACGGGGTTGATCATATTCTTTTCTCTTAAACAAATGCTTTGGCGTGTACCCGAAAGGCAATGGGTATCGGGGCAGGCATTGTAGCGGAAAGGATTAATAAGGGAAGGTTGGTAACAAATAACAACAGCAATTTTACTATTATGTTCGATACTAATAAGTAGTAAAGATGATTAAGAGTAAAATTATGACATCTAAGAATATATTCAGTTTATTGGCCTGCATGGTAATAGGCTTATCCACGCTATTGGCAATCTCTGATGAAATTAAAGATAGTCGTGGGGATTTGGGCAAGATCAACGATCCTGTTCAGGATGCGAAGCAAGCCTATCATCATGGTATTAAAGAGTTTGTGGCTATTACATTAGAGCAATCATTGCTCTTACCTGGGCTGAAGGCATCTCAAGAGCAGATGGTCAGAAACCAATATGCGATTCGATCCCTTAATCGACGTAGTCAAACCTCTTCAACGATTGAGCAAGATCCTAGAAGGATGCATCAACTAAAGCGCTATGCTAACCGCTACAACCTGACGATGATAAGACTGATTGAGCAGGAACAGCTTGATCAACAGCGCCAATATCGGTATTAATAGCGAAATCTGTATATTAAAGAACTGAGAGACTTTCCATAATGCAATGCCGACTAGGGTGTGGGGCTTGTTGTATCGCCCCTTCCATTACCTCTGCAATACCAGGCATGCCAGCAGGCAAAGCTGCGGGAGAGCGTTGTATCCAATTAAATGATGACAATTTGTGTAAGCTATTCGGTTTACCAGAGCGGCCCAAAGTGTGTGCTGATTTTGGCGCGGAACCTTGGGTATGCGGGGATACGAATGAGCAAGCGATGATTATTCTTACCGATCTAGAAAGCAATACGGTGAATCATGTATAAAATCGTATTCTATGTCCCTGAAAGTCATTTGCAGCCGGTTAAACAAGCCATCTTTGATAGTGGTGCGGGAAAAATTGGCAATTATGATCAGTGTTGCTGGCAGGTATTAGGTCAGGGGCAATTTCGACCTCTTGCAGGTGCTCAACCTTTTATTGGTGAAGTAAACTTAGAACAACGTGCGCCAGCAGAAGAGGTGATGGAGTATCGGGTCGAACTGGTATGTGAAAATAACCTAATTCAGCAAGCGATTGCTGCCTTAAGGCAAGCTCATCCTTACGAAGAGCCTGCTTTCGATGTTTGGCAGTTGGCCAGCTTTTAATCCGCTAGGGATAGAGGGAAATGAAGAACCTCAGCGGAGGATAGGTCATTGTTTACTGCGTTCTCGTCTTCAGGTTGATTAAGAGCTTCGCGTAAATTTGCCAGCCCTTCGTGCATCATTTGTGAAATGCGGATGCAGGATGACATCGGGTTGCTAGCGCGTTCACGCTCCATATCAATTTGAAATTGTAAGCCACGCAAACGGCGTTGATAATTTTCTGGGGCGTTGGCTATTACATTATCAACCCAGCTTTTTCGTAGGCTTTCTAGCTTTTCAGGTTCTAGAGAAGCCAATCGCATTAATTCATCAAAACTTGGTAGCATAGGCTCCCCCTTGGACAATTTACGCTATATTCAGATTTATATTTGCAAAACTATAGTATTAGTCTACAGCAAAATTGTTTAATTTTTAATCTTGAAGACCTCTGCGGAAACGTGCTAACTAGTTGAAAAATCAGATGATTATTGGCTGATACAACTGACAGCTTCAGTTATATTGGCTAAAAATCGTTTAAATAACAGAGAGTTAATAAATAACTGAGGCTTCAAGTGCGGCGTGGCTTATTAAAGAATGAACTAATGTTTACTGCTCTTATGTTTTTTCATTATAAAGACTGTGTACATTATGAGAGCATTAAATGTTTTTTTGCCGCCTTGAGGCCATTAATGAAGCCTTTTATCTCTGTATTATCCTTAAGAAGGGTCGTAAACTGAGTCATGAGTAATCAATCCTTATTACAAAAACTAATATTTAGCATCGATCAGTATCAAGCTCGCACGATACATCAGCCTGACTTGGCTCAGGCGGGTGTCTTGGTGGCGATTACTGATGAAGTAGACCCTCATCTGGTATTAACTCGCCGCGCCCAACATTTAAATTCACACAGTGGTGAAGTCGCTTTTGCGGGTGGCAAACGAGATGAGTCGGATCCTGATATTGTTTTTACCGCACTCAGGGAAGCGCACGAAGAAATAAACTTATCTGCGCAACAGGTTAAGGTCATTGGGCCATTGGATCAGGTGGTTTCACGCTTTGGTTATGTGGTGACGCCGATTGTAGGACTGATTCCCGCCGATGCGGAGTTTATTGCCAACCCTGATGAATTAGATGCCATTTTTAAGGTGCCACTGCGTTTCTTTTTAGAATCTGAACCTCATGACTACTTTGAACGCGGTAATATCTCAATCCCTAGCTTCCATTATGAAGGCTTTCGCATTTGGGGTTTAACGGCGATGATGATTACCGAGATGGTGAATAATCACTTGAACGCCAATATTGCGATTCGCTTCTAACCTGTCATTTAATTCTCATATTAATTAATTAGAGTAGAGAGATTTATGTTATACCAGCTAGGCGAGCGTAAGCCTGTTATCGAAGGGGCACACTTTATTGCCGACAGTGCCAGTATCATTGGTTCGGTAGTATTGAAAGAGAATGCCAGTATCTGGTTTAACTGTGTGATACGTGGGGATAATGACCTCATTACCATCGGTGAAAATAGTAATGTGCAAGATGGTGCGGTATTACATACCGATCCTGGTTTTAAACTTACCCTAGGTAAGGGCGTAACCATTGGCCATAATGCCATGGTACACGGCTGTGATGTGGGTGATTTCAGTTTGATCGGTATCAATGCTGTGGTGCTTAATGGCGCTAAAATAGGTAAGCATTGCCTGGTGGGCGCTAATGCTTTTATTCCTGAAGGTATGGACATTCCAGACGGTTCTTTGGTCGTTGGTTCACCAGCAGTGATTAAACGCCAGTTATCTGAGCAGCAGCAAAAAATGCTGGAATTAGGGGCTTATCATTACGTGCAAAATGGTCAGCGTTATAAGAAAGATTTAACCCCATTGAACATAGACGATGTGTTGCTTGCAACCGTCGAGTAATTGAGAAGATAGAAGGGCTTTTAGTGGACGATAAAAATAAACCAGCAGCTGAGGTAATCAAATCTCCTTGCGTACATATCTGCTGTTTAGATGAGAAAGACATTTGCTTGGGTTGTTACCGCAGCTGTGATGAAATTTGCAAATGGGGTGCAATGAATAATGAAGAGCGTAAAGATGTAATGAAAAAAGTCGCTCAGCGAGAACAAGATAGCGGCAATATGATGAAGTTTTAATCTGCTTATATCGTTCCAATTTACTTTATATCGTTTTATCTATTTTAAATTGCTTTAGAAAGCTAGGATTTACTATGACAGTTTTAGGGACACCTTTTTCCGCTTCGGCGACTAAGGTTTTATTATGTGGCGCTGGTGAGTTAGGCAAAGAAGTCGCCATTGAATTTCAACGTTTAGGCTGTGAAGTGATTGCTCTTGATCGTTATGATAATGCTCCTGCAATGCAGGTAGCTGACCGCAGCTATACTTTGAGCATGTTAGATGGGGATGCGTTAGCGAAAATTATTAACGATGAAAAACCTGATTATATTATTCCTGAAATTGAAGCCATTGCGACAGATACTTTAGCAGAGCTAGAGCAGCAAGGTTTTAATGTTATCCCCAGCGCTCGTGCAACTCAGCTGACGATGAATCGTGAAGGTATTCGACGCCTAGCTGCGGAAACATTATTGGTTCCGACTTCCCCTTATATCTTTGCCGATAATAAAGAAGACTTTATTGCCGCGGTTACAAAAATTGGCGTGCCCTGCGTTGTAAAACCAATTATGAGCTCTTCCGGTAAGGGGCAAAGCACATTAAAAAATCTAGATGAAATTGATGCCGCTTGGGAATACGCCCAAGAAGGTGGTCGCGCTGGTGCAGGTAAAGTAATCGTTGAAGGTTTTGTTGATTTTGATTACGAAATCACATTGTTAACCATTCGCCATATTGATTCGACTTCAGTAAAAGAGGGCGCACTCACCACTAGCTTCTGTCAGCCGATTGGTCATCGCCAAGAGAATGGAGATTACCAAGAATCTTGGCAGCCACAAGCAATGTCTGAAATCGCCTTGCAGCGCGCCCAGGAAATGGCCGAGAAAGTGACCACTGAGCTGGGCGGTTGCGGATTATTTGGGGTGGAGTTATTCATTAAAGGGGACGAGGTTATCTTTAGTGAAGTTTCTCCGCGCCCGCACGATACGGGGTTGGTGACTTTAATCTCGCAAGACCTGTCTGAGTTTGCCTTACATGTACGTGCAATTCTTGGTCTGCCGATTCCGAATATTGTTCAACATGGAGCTTCTGCATCAGCTGTACTGCTGGTGGAGGGGGAGAGTGCAAATATTCGTTATTCGGGCTTGGATAAAGCCCTGGCTGAAATTAATACCCAGTTGCGACTCTTTGGTAAACCTGAAGTTTCAGGCCAGCGTCGCATGGGGGTTGCGTTAGCCCGTGGCACCGAAGTCGGCCACGCTTGTCGCAAAGCTTTAGCGGTAATCGCTGCTATTAAGGTAGAGATTTAGCCGAGCGCAGTAAAAACAAATGGGTGGAGAACGTACTGGTTTCTGCCCAGTTCTTTTGCTTGGTATAGTGCATCGTCTGCCTGTTTTATCCAATCTTTACTCTGTAGTTGTATCAGATCATTAGCACTGACTTCTAAAGTGCTAATGCCTAAGCTTAATGTTAGGTGACCAAAACTGGATTCTTTATGGGGTTCTTGTAGCTGGTTAATCGCTTTAATAATGTCATCTAATCTTTTTTCCAGTTGTTGCTGCTCTTCATAATGCATTATCAATATAAACTCTTCACCGCCAAAACGGGCACAGATTTCATCACTGCGACGGGCAAAAGGTTCCAGCGTCGAGGCCACAAGCTGAAGAATTTTATCTCCATGCAAGTGTCCATAGTGATCGTTAAATAATTTGAAAAAATCGAGGTCACAAAGTACCAGTGCGCAGCGACCTCCGTTGCGTCTTAATTGATTCCAGTTACGTTCCAGTTCGTTATCAAAGGCTCTGCGATTGGCAATTCCAGTTAGTTGGTCAGCGTTACTTAATTTTTCCAAGGAGAGTTTTTGTTGATTCACTATGTCGGATAGTTCATTGAACGTATTTCTTATTTGCTCAACTTCTCTAACAGGGCTAGGCACGGGTACCTTTTTAATATCTTCATTAATAACGCGACGGCGTAAGAAATGAGTGAACTTTTCTAACGGAATAATGAACTTTGATAGCGTGAGCCAAAAAATAATCAACGGTATTAATGCAAAGGCCAAAAATGGTGCAAAGCTTTTCCATATAAAAAACTCGGGGATTAATGCTTTATCATGACTAATAATAAAACAGCTAATGAGTGTGTTTTTATTATCGAATAAACAGCGGGTGCTCGTGGCCGTTATATCGTTATCTAAATTAGCTTCTAAGGGTATTTGATTTCTAAGTTTGACGGGAAGTTGATCATTTTCAAAAATAGGCACCTGAACAATCTTTTCCATTTTAATGATGGCATCCCCTGATAAACGAGACGCTAAGATAATTCGGCCGATAATTGGTTTCTCTCTTTTAGTTATATCTTTTACTGGGTGTACGGAAACCATGACAGGATTACCATTGAATAATTCAAAATCTTCAATGATGGCAGAGGTAGGGGAAGATAAATAACGCTGCTTCAATACCTTCTTTTTCTGCTCAGAAAAAATAAATGCTGTGTGTCTGCCCTCTGATTTATAGAATGACGCGCTAATGTCATCTTGGCCGCTGATGAGTGCAATGTAATCTACGTTGATTAACGATCTATTGAATTCAAATTGTGCGACCTCAAGCAGTTCTGGATTAGGATTTTGTATTAGGTTGCGGATGGCATGAAATGACGCGTAATCTCGTGCTAAAAAAGTTAAATCTTTGTGAGCAAAACGAATGCTGTTCTGAATGCTTTTAATATCTTTTTGCTGATACTCTAAAGCCCTTTGCTGCTCTTGAGGAAAGCTATCAAACCAGCGTATGGATATTGCTAATACAGCCAGTAATACTAGGTAGGCAAAAGTATAGGTAAAGGTCAGGGATCGAATGGAGGTCATTATTGGATGGATCCCTGTTATAAGCCATGCCTGTATTAGTCAGGCTGTATTAAACTTTATTTCATTAAAGCTTAGGCCTATTTTTCGCTTCAATCCACTGCGCCATATATTGGGTGCTTTTCATTGAATGGTGGCGCAGCATTTTGCCAATAAAATTCTCTTGGCGTAACTCTTCTTGCTGCTCTTTCTGCTGGGTTAAGGCTTTGACAAAAGCCTGTTGCCAAAAGCTCTCATCGTATTGCTGCTGTAAAATCTCAAAGCCATTGTGCTGATAATCCTTAAAACCATCTTGGTCTTGGTAAAGTCTAACTGCTGCATCGGCAAAGGTTTGAGGGTTGTCCATCACCTCTCGCGTATCAATAATCTCACCACTCCAAGGCAGCTGCTCATTCTTTGTCGTCGTTAGCATGCCCTCACTGCCAATCGTGCTGGTGAGACTCGGCGTACCGCACTGCATAGCATCACTGAGCTTTCCTTTAATACCCGCACCAAAGCGTATCGGGGCTAAACAAACTCGGGCTTGCTGCATGACTGCCTTAGCATCTTCTGCCCAGCCTTTAATGTGAAAACCTTGCTTAGCATTGTGCAGTTGGGTTGCTTTAGGCGGCGGATAAGCGCCATAAATATGCATTTCGGCTTTTGGTAATTGCTTGCGGATGAGTGGCCAGATATGTTGTTTTAGCTGTAATACAACATCCCAGTTGGGGGCATGGCGAAAATTACCAATGGTGATGAAGTGTTCTCTTTCTTCGAAGCTTGGCAATTGTTCTATTTCGTTCTTAGATAATGGCGCGAGCATAAAAGGCAAGTACATAAGCTGTTGCTTAGCGACTTGGAAGTGCTCGATTAATAGCTCGACTTCAACCTGAGAAATCATCAAAGTCAGATCGCTGCGGTGAATGGCGGCGATTTCACGGATGGCTAAATCAGTATGTAAAGTCGATGCATCAGTTGCTAAATTTAGTAGCTCGCCTTTTTTAACAGCTTTTTGGCGTGCTTCTCGAAGGCTATGCAAATCTTCAGTGTTCAGTACTCGCAAAGCATTGGGGCAGAATTTTTCTACTCGCCAGCCGAATTGCTCCTCCATCATAAAGCGATCAAAAATCACCAGCTCAGGATTAAGCTCAGTTATGTAGCTATCAAAACTTTCATTATTGAGTTCAATGCTAGCACTTGTTACACCGTATTGATCAAGATCGACCATGTGATCGCTTAATTGTGCAGGGCTGGCAAAGGTCACTTTCCAGTTTTGTGCGCGCATGGCGGTAATTAATTGCATCATGCGGCTACCTGCGGCCGATGAGTTAGGTTCGGGCCAGACGTAACCAATGATTAAAACCTGCATATTATTACTCATACCTTTGCTTCTTTATTCTCTGCGTCATGCATCAGAGGCTTCTTTTTAGGCTTAAGGCGACTTACCCCTAAGATCACCAGAATCATACCTAAGCCGTGATAAAGGGTGAAGGCCTCTCCAAGTAGTACGACGGCCAAAATACTGGTCATTATCGGGCCGACAGTGCCTGTTAATGCAGCGTTAGCGGCGCCAATACGGCTTACCGCTTCGCTAATCATAAACGAAGGAATCACTGTCGCGGCAAAGGTTAGTAGCAATATAATAGCGATTAACTCGTTACTGAACTGCCAGCTATTAGTGCTTGTCTCGGGGGTAAGCGACAAGCTGATGCCTACATGGATAATCGTAGCAAGGGTCGCGCTCGACATCGATATGCAGGTAAATAGCAGGCTGCCGAATTTATCGATGTGCTTTTTGCTAAACAGCATATAAATGGCATAAGACACCGCACTTAATAGTATCAGTAGACTACCTTGAATTACTTGCTCGCCTTGCAAGCTTAAATCCTGCAAGAAAATACAGATAATGCCTGCGTAGCATAAAGCCAAAGCCCCTAACTGCTGCTTGCTGACTTTGTGATTGAAAATAATCGCCCCCAATATCACCACAACAGTGGGGTAGGCGTATAAAATGATTCTTTCTAATTGCGCATTGGCCAGCTCCAGACCCTTTAAATCTAAGAAGGTCGCTAGGTAATAGCCAAACAAACCAACGAAAGCAGCGGATAACCAGTGCTTGGCGGGTAATCGAATGTTTTTCTTGCGAATAATAATAGTGCCAATAAGCAGGTAAACCGGTAGCGCTAGCGTCATGCGCAAGAGCATTAGGCTTAGCGCATCAATGCCATAGCCATAAGCCCACTTGATAATAATGGGTTTGCAGGAGAAGAGCAGGGCAGCGCCAATGGCGTAAGTAAATCCTTGCTTATTGACGGTATCGGTACTTGAATTATTCATGTGCTTCTTTTGAAAAACTATTAGATAGTTGTTAATGAAACCGTAGCTCGTCGGTTGGTTATTCCTTGTGGGGGCTGATAATACAAGTTTCGACACTTTTTAACCATTTGATACAAGTTTCATTTGTCCGTAAGGGCCAAAATCCGTATAATGTAGCGCCATCTTGTACAGAAACTTGCGTTCTGTAATTTAACATTCTTCTCCAGTTCTCGGATCCTGTATGACACGTTTTATTTTTGTCACGGGCGGTGTTGTTTCCTCATTAGGGAAAGGCATTGCATCGGCTTCATTAGCCGCAATTCTCGAAGCACGTGGCCTTAAGGTTACTATGCTTAAGTTGGACCCATATATTAACGTCGATCCGGGCACTATGAGCCCGTTTCAGCACGGTGAAGTTTTCGTCACCGAAGATGGTGCTGAAACTGACTTAGATTTGGGTCATTACGAGCGCTTCATCAATACTAAGATGTCGCGTCGTAATAACTTCACAACTGGTCGTATCTATACCGATGTTCTTGCTAAAGAGCGTCGTGGCGATTACTTAGGCGGTACAGTTCAGGTAATTCCTCATATCACAGACGAAATTAAACGTCGTGTTATTGATGGTGCTGAAGGTTCTGATGTTGCCCTAGTAGAAATTGGCGGCACGGTAGGTGATATAGAATCACAGCCTTTCCTTGAAGCGGTTCGTCAAATGAAAGTAGAGCTGGGTTCTAAGCGCGCGTTATCTGTGCACTTAACTTTAGTTCCTTACATTGCGACAGCGGGCGAGACTAAAACTAAGCCGACACAGCACTCTGTTAAAGAAATGCGCACCATCGGCCTACAGCCAGATGTATTGATCTGTCGTAGCGATCATAAGATCGATGCTTCTTCTTTACGTAAAATCTCTTTGTTTACCAACGTTGAAGAGCGTGCGGTTATTCCATTGGAAGATGCCGATACGATTTACAAGATTCCTGGCGTTTTACACGAAGCCGGTCTTGATGATCTGATCGTTGAAAAATTCGATTTAAGCTGTCATGAACCAGACCTTAGCGATTGGGATCAAGTTATTGATGCCAAGTTGAACCCTGAAAAACAGGTCAACATCGCCATGGTAGGTAAATACATGGAGCTATTGGATGCTTATAAATCGTTGATCGAAGCCATCGATCACGCTGGTATTCAACATAAAGCCAAAGTGAATATCCAGTTTATCGACGCTGAAGTCATTGAGCGTCAAGGTACTGATATTCTTAAAGGCAAAGACGCAATTCTAGTACCGGGTGGTTTTGGCCACCGTGGTGTTGAAGGCAAAATTCGCACAGTACAGTTTGCCCGTGAAAACAAGGTGCCTTTCTTAGGTATTTGTTTAGGCATGCAGTCGGCGGTTATTGAATTTGCGCGTAATGTTGTTGGTTGGGAAGACGCTCACTCTACCGAGTTTGACGCCGATACGACACATCCAGTGGTTGGTTTGATTACTGAATGGACTGACGCTACGGGTAATACAGAAAAACGCGATACCAGTTCTGATCTAGGCGGGACTATGCGCTTGGGCGGACAGGAGTGTCGTTTAACGGAAGGCTCAAATACAGCTATCGCTTATGGCGAAGAAGTTGTTGTAGAACGCCACCGTCACCGTTACGAAGTAAACGCGACTATTATTGCTGAACTGGAAAAAGCCGGTTTACGCATTGCAGGTCGTTCTATCGATGGCGATTTAGTAGAAGTTGTTGAAGTGGCTGATCACCCATGGTTTGTTGGTTGTCAGTTCCACCCAGAATTTACTTCTACTCCACGTCACGGACATGGATTATTCAGTGCTTTCATCAATGCAGCGATTGAAAATAAAGCATAGAAGTTAAAGTCTAAAACAAAATAGCATGCCGCGTTGATCGTTACTCGTATCCGCGGCGCAGCAAGATTAAAATACGGAGAAGATAGTTACATGGCTAACATTATAAATATCAAAGCACGCGAAGTTATGGATTCACGTGGCAACCCTACCATCGAAGCGGACGTTACTTTGGAAGGCGGATTTTTCGGTACAGCTTGCGCTCCTTCTGGCGCATCTACTGGTTCTCGCGAAGCATTGGAATTACGTGATGGCGATAAAAGCCGTTATTTAGGCAAGGGCGTATTGAAAGCCGTTGCTAATGTAAACGATGTAATCAAACCTGCTCTAATCGGCATGAATGCTCTAGATCAAAACGGTCTTGATAGCAAAATGCTTGAGCTAGACGGCACTGAAAATAAAGCGACTTTGGGCGCTAACGCTATTTTGGCAGTATCACTAGCCGCTGCTAAAGCCGCTGCTGTTGCAAAAGGTGTTGAGTTGTATGAGCACATTGCCGATCTAAACGGTACTCCTGGTCAGTACTCTATGCCATTGCCTATGATGAACATCATCAACGGTGGCGAGCACGCTGATAACAACGTTGATATCCAAGAATTTATGGTTCAGCCAGTCGCTGCTCCTACGTTTGCTGAAGCACTTCGTGCGGGCGCAGAAATCTTCCACAGCTTGAAGAAAGTATTAAGCGAACAGGGTATGAGTACTTCTGTTGGTGACGAAGGTGGTTTCGCACCAGATTTAGCGTCTAACGCTGATGCGCTTGCGGCTATTAAAGTGGCTGTTGCTAACGCTGGTTATGAGTTGGGTAAAGACATTACTCTTGCTCTTGATTGCGCAGCAACTGAATTTTATGTTGATGGCAAATACGACATGAAAGGTGAAGGCAAGGTTTTCACTTCTAACCAATTCTCTGATTACCTAGCTGAGCTTTGTGACGTTTACCCAATCGCTTCTATCGAAGATGGTTTGGACGAGTCTGATTGGGATGGTTGGAAGTACCAGACTGATATCCTAGGCAAAAAAGTACAGTTGGTTGGTGATGATTTGTTCGTAACCAATACTAAAATCTTGAAAGAAGGCATCGAGAAGGGTGTTGCTAACTCTATCTTGATTAAATTCAACCAGATTGGTTCTTTAACTGAAACGCTAGAAGCGATTCAGATGGCGAAAGACGCAGGTTATACTGTTGTTATCTCGCATCGCTCTGGTGAAACTGAAGATACGACTATTGCTGATTTGGCTGTGGGTACTTGTGCTGGCCAGATTAAGACCGGTTCTTTATGCCGTTCTGATCGTGTTTCTAAGTACAATCGTCTATTGCGCATCGAAGAGCAATTGGAAGGTAAAGCACCTTATATCGGTTTGAAAGAAATCAAAGGTCAGTAGGCTTCAATCTTTTTTGATTGATTGCAGATCTTAAAAAAGGGAAGACGAGTTTTTATTTCGATAAAAGCGCGCTTCCCTTTTTGCGTATAAAGATATCTTTGTCTTACGCTTTAAATAAAGGTTTAAATAAAGGAAAGTAAATGGCTTGGAAATGGATTTTATCCTTAATGATTCCTATCTTATTAATTTTGCTTTTACAGTATCGCCTTTGGTTCGATGATACTGGGGTTGTTGCTAGCTGGCAGTTAGAGCAGCAAATGACCGAGCTTGAACAAGATATTGCCGCTCAGCAAGTGCGCAATGATTGGCTAAAGGCTGAAGTTAAAGATTTGCGTCAGAGTGACGACCTTATTGAAGAGAAAGCACGAGAAGATTTAGGCTTTATCGGCCAAGATGAAAGCTTCTATTTAATTTTAGATAAGCCAAAGGGTAGTCGTTAATCATGAACTCTTTGGGTATTGAACAGAAGCAAACTTGGCTTGTGCTTCCCGCTGCGGGAGTTGGCTCGCGTATGCAGGCCGATAGACCGAAGCAGTATTTATCGATGACAGTTGCGGGTGAAGAAAAAACGGTTATCGAATTTACCTTAGATAATCTACTTGCTTACACTCGCTCGTCTAGTCCTGGTTTTCATAAAGTAGTGGTCGTAGTAACTAAAGGTGATCCTTATTGGCAGGAAATCAGCCAAGCCCGTGGTTACGATAAAGATTCTAGAATCATGGTTGTTGATGGTGGCAGTGAGCGCTGTTATTCGGTTTTAAATGCTTTAACCAAGATCAGTGAAGTAGAACAATCTACAGGCTCTTGGGTTGCTGTGCACGATGTTGCGCGCCCTTGTTTGTCGTATGATGATTTGGATAATTTATTTGCAGCGTTAGAAAACTATCAAGATGGTGGGATTTTAGCCGCACCAGTACGGGATACAATGAAGCGCGGCTCGCTAGATGGAAGTGCTGATAGCAAGATTGATCATACTGTCGATCGTGAACAGTTATGGCATGCGCTAACACCGCAGATGTTTCCATTAAATTCTTTGCTTAATAACTTACAGACCGCGTTAAGTGAAGGTTTTGAAGTAACTGATGAGGCTTCTGCTATGGAATATGCGGGTGCTCATCCTAAACTGGTGAATGGTCGCAGTGATAATTTGAAAATCACGCGTCCAGAAGATTTAAAATTGGCTGAGTTTTATTTGAACAGCTTTTGAAAGAAAAGATACAAGATACAAGATACAAGATACAGTTTTGGTTTTTAAATCGCACTGCGCTTGCTATCGCCATTAGGTATGTCGTTAGGCGGCACGTCGTGAATACGTCGCTTCGCTCTCCCTGTAGACTCGGGTAAAAGATCCCTCTTTTACACGGCCTTTAACGGCACACCTAATGCCGATACGCGCAGTGCTACAGCAATAAAATTTTATAGGCTTTATCTATTTGCCGATACGTGAAGTGTTACCGCAATAAAATCTTATAGCGTTTATCTATTATTAGAATAGAAAAAGTAGCCGTCGAATCTATTTTATTGACGGCATGTAATCTGGAAAGTCGTTTGTGGCGAAATATGAGTGTTTCGTACTTAAGGCCATCTAAAAGAGGGATCTTTTAGCTGAGCTTACATGGACGTACTTGCAGCGTGCCGCAGAGGACGATACCTCATATGGCGCGAGATGAGTATTAGCGTAACGGCGTTGTATTAATTAAGAGAATATTTAAATGCGTATTGGTCATGGTTTTGATGTACATAAATTTGGTGAAGGTGATTTCATAACACTCGGTGGTGTGCAGATTCCTTATAGCCAAGGTCTGATTGCACACTCTGATGGAGATGTTGCCTTGCACGCTTTATGCGATGCGCTATTAGGTGCTTGTGCGCTAGGTGATATCGGTAAGCATTTCCCCGATACCGATGAAGAGTTTGCTGGAGCCGATAGCCGTGGTTTATTGCGTCATGTAATGGGGCTAATAAAAGAGCAAGGTTTTCAAATTGGCAATGTCGATATTACCATTATTGCTCAAGCGCCGAAGATGGCCCCGCATATAGAAACCATGCGTGAGCGAATTGCAGAAGACCTTAACTGCAGCTTGAGCCAAGTAAATGTAAAAGCGACAACCACAGAAAAACTAGGCTTCGAAGGTCGTAAAGAAGGCATATCAGTACACGCGGTTGCCTTGCTAGTTAATCGTTAACAAGTCATTAATAAATAGTGCAATGACTTAATAAAATAATTTTTCTAAGGCTGTAGAAATACAGGCTGAAAACACAGATTGAGAAAATACTATGTGGAATTTTGACTGGCCAAAAGCCTACCCTGAAACAAATGCCCAAGGCATTTTAAAGCTTAACCCAGAAGATTTTCAGGTTGATGAAATTCCACTGATGATTCCGGCAGGTGAAGGCGAACACATCTACCTTCATATTAAAAAGCGTGAAGTAAACACTCATTGGGTTGGCCGCTTGTTAGCGGAGAAATTTGGCGTTAAAGAAAACGATGTCAGTTACGCAGGGCAAAAAGACCGCTATGCAGTCACTACACAATGGTTCAGCATCTACGCGCCTAAAATTGAAATGACATTAGATGCGCGTCCTTTTCCTGACGAAGATATTGAAATATTAACTCAAACCCGCCATAGCAAAAAATTACGCCGTGGCGACCTAATAGGTAACCGCTTCAATATTACCTTACGTAGCGTAAAAGCAAATCAAGACGCACTTAAACAAAAGAATACTTCCACTGAAGAATTGAAGTTAGCGATCGAAGAAAACCTACAAGCGATTAAGAAAAATGGTGTACCTAACTATTTTGGTTTGCAACGCTTTGGTCGTGGTGGCGGTAATATGGATCAAGCACTCGCCATGCTCACTGGTCAGCGCCGAGAGAAAAACCGCCAAAAGAAAAGTATGTACCTATCGGCTGCGCGCTCTTACATCTTTAATCAGGTGCTTGCTGCGCGTATCGAAAAAGGTTTATGGGGAAAATCACTCGCAGGGGATATTGATGTGAGTGGGGCAGAGACTCAAACTGCTGAAAAAGCGACAGCGCCAATGTGGGGTCGTGGGCGCTTAACCTCTGTGGCAGAAACATTAGAATTAGAAAAAACAATTTCGCAGCCTCATCAAGATCTTTGTGATGGAATGGAGCACGCGGGTCTTAATCAAGAGCGTCGCGACATTGTTTCCAATAGCGAGAATATGCAATGGCAGTGGTTGGAGCAAGATTTAGCAGAAGAGTCAGAAATAAGCGAGAGTGAGCTCACTTTAAATGTCAGCTTTGCTTTGGCTTCAGGTCATTACGCCACATCGTTGCTGCAAGAATTTATGCAGGTCGAAGAACCTGATCGCTTTGACGACAAACCTTTCGTATATGATGCCAGTATTAACGCCGCTAATAGCACAACAGAGAGCAAATAATGGCATTTCTATTATCCAATGATGATGGCGCACACGCTCCTGGGTTAGCTCAATTAGCGCAGTCTTTAACAGATGCCGGATATGATCATCACGTTATCGCCCCAGATCGTGATCGCAGTGGGGTATCAAACTCATTAACGTTAGATCGTCCTTTGCATCCACTGCATTTAGACAATGGCTTTATTGCGATTAACGGTACCCCAACAGACTGTGTTCATCTGGGTTTAAATGCCTTATATCGTGGTGACGAATATAAAATTGAGCGCGTCATCGCGGGTATTAACTCAGGGGCTAATCTCGGTGATGATGTTATTTATTCGGGTACTGTCGCTGCTGCAATGGAAGGACGCTTTCTAGATAAAGCCCCAGTCGCTATTTCATTGGTCGGTAAGAAGCATTTTATTACCGCCGCTAAAGTTTTAATTGATCTGCTGCCTAAAATAGAGGCCCTATCGCTACCAGAGCGCACCATTATTAATATCAATGTGCCAGACGTTCCCTATGAGCAACTAAAAGGCATAGAGATAACTCGTTTAGGTCATCGAGCGCGTTCTGATAATCCTGTATTAACTACGAACCCAAGAGGCAAGGAATGTTATTGGATTTCTGCTGCGGGTGAAGGCGCAGATGCGGGAGAAGGCACCGATTTTTACGCCATCGAGCAAGGAAAAGTGAGTATTACGCCAATTCAGGCAGATATGACTCATGGAAATGCATTAGAATGCTTATCTCAACTTTTAAGTACTTAGCTCTCAAGCAACTAATAACTCAAACATTTAATACTCAAATAAATGTACAAGGATTTGCGGGTGAATGACCAACAACTAGCCGGTATAGGGATGACTTCCCAGCGTACTCGTAATCGCTTAGTGCAGCGTTTACGCGATAGCGGCATTGAAAATCAGCAAGTATTGGATGTGATGGCATCGACCCCGCGTCATATATTTATTGATGAAGCATTAGCTCATCGTGCTTACGAAGATACTGCGTTGCCGATTGGTAATGGTCAAACCATCAGTCAGCCTTATATAGTGGCGAAAATGACTGAGCTTTTACTCGCCTCGGGGCCACTTAATAATGTTCTTGAAGTCGGAATGGGCTCAGGTTATCAAACAGCCATTTTAGCACCGTTAGTAAAGAAACTTTATAGCGTAGAGCGCATCGAACCTTTGTTTAATAAGGCGCGCCAGCGTATTCGCCAATTAAAGCTAAACAATGTTAGCTTTAAGTTATCCGATGGTCATTGGGGTTGGCCTGAAGCTGGGCCCTACGATGGAATTATTGCCGCTGCTGCACCAGAAGATATCCCGCAAGGCCTATTAGACCAAATGGCCGATGGTGGTCGCATGATCTTACCGGTGGGTGGAGAGAAGCAATCTCTGGTATTGGTTATTCGTAATGGCGACAAGTGGACTAAAAAAGTATTAGAAGATGTTAAATTTGTTCCTTTTTTAGCGGGCATTAAAAAATCTTAAACTAATTAATAGACGCGATGCGTTTAATTAAAATATGAATAACCTGCTATTGCAGGTTTTTTTTTACACGATGACGAGTGTAATTCTTAACATAAGGAAAGAATGTGAAGCATTTATGGTTGTATTTAAAAGGCATTGCTATGGGCAGTGCCGATGTTATACCTGGGGTATCTGGGGGCACTATTGCCTTTATTACTGGGATTTATACTGAACTGCTGGATTCGATTAAAGCGGTTAATCTACAAGCGCTGATTGTACTATTTAAACAGGGGCCAAAAGCCGCTTGGCAGGCTGTTAATGGTACTTTCTTGGTAACTCTATTAGCGGGAATATTGACTGCGATTTTAACCTTAGCCAAGGTGATTCATTACTTGCTTGATCAGCATGCGGTTTTACTCTGGTCTTTCTTCTTTGGTTTAATACTCGCTGCAAGCCTGCACATGGCGAAACAGATCAAACAATGGCAACCCGCCACAGTCGCAGCACTATTAATAGGTGCGCTTATCGCAGGGTTTATCAGTATTGCTAGTCCAAGCAGTATTGAAGCAAGTTACCTAAATATCTTCATTGCTGGCAGTATTGCCATCTGTGCAATGATCTTGCCTGGCATATCTGGCAGTTTCATCCTGCTATTAATGGGCTTGTATGCACCCGTACTCGCCGCAGTGAAAGGGCTGCAATTAGATATTATGGCTATTTTTGCCCTTGGTGCAGTGCTTGGTTTAATGCTTTTTTCACGCTTATTAAGCTGGTTATTACACCATTACCAAGACTTAATGTTCAGTCTATTGACCGGCTTTATGCTGGGGGCACTATTAAAAGTATGGCCGTGGAAAGAAACTATTAGCTATCGTTTAAATAGCAAAGGGCAAGATGTACCCTTTGAACAGCTTAATCGCTTGCCAGAATGGGTGAATAATGATCAATTATTGACTGCTTTAGCGCTGGCTGGGGTTGGCTTTGTTTCTGTCTTGTTACTTGAAAAGCTGTCAGTGAATGAAAATACTGAAAAAAATTAGCCGCTGATAGGCAATGGATTGCCTGAAATGACGCCAGTTTCAGATAATGAAAGTAAATAGTTCAATAAAAAGTGTTTTTTACATGTCATTATTAGACTTAATTGGAATATTAAAGTGATTTTATATAATCAGTTACTAGATAATTACATACCATTGCAAAAGGCGTAAAGCTGTCATGTTTATGTGTCAAAAAAATAACGGTAGAAATCGCCTATTTCCTAGCTTGGTCACCAGTTTGGTCATCTTGATTTCAGTAGGAATGACAGGTTGCATTAGCAGTCGAGAATTTGTATCAACTGAAGAGAAGTTCAGTAAAAGTAAAAAATCGACGACTTTTCATGTAGTGCAAAAAGGTGACACCTTGTTCTCCATTGCTTGGACTTATGGTTGGGATTATCACAAGTTAGCGAGTGCTAACTCCATCCCAAGACCCTATACCATCTATTCCGGCCAGAAAATTGACATTTCAAATCGAGTCGCTAAGAAGTCGACAACCCAAGTTGCTAGTGTCGGAAAAACGTCAAAAACTGGAGTAAAGCGAGAAAAGCCTGCTACAAAGCCTAAAAAGGCTAGTCAGACCGCGCCAACGAAGGCGGTATTAGAGAGTAAGGATGGTTGGAATTGGCCTGCAAAAGGTAAGGTTATAGAGCGCTTTTCGACTAAGAAACCGCAAAACAAGGGTATTGATATCGCCGGGAAAAAGGGGGAATCTGTAAATGCAGCTGCGGCAGGGACGGTCGTTTATGCGGGGAAAGGACTTCGTGGTTATGGCAACTTAGTGATCATAAAACACGATGCAAAATTTCTCAGTGCATACGCCCATACCAGTCGCATTTTGGTCCGCGAGAAAGAAAAAATTAAAGCGGGACAGATAATTGCCGAAATAGGATCTACTGGGACGAACAAGGTGAAACTCCACTTTGAAATTCGTCGGAATGGCAGACCAGTAGACCCCCTTCAGTTTTTACCAAAACGGTGACCTGAAGGAGGGGGATGTTTAATCAATCGTTCTGGTATGAAATCTGAATCATAACAGAGACAACCAGAACGAAAATAAGGCGGGACAACAAATGGCAGCTCAACAGGAAGTCAGTGCAGAAGTTTTCGATGACGTGGTAATCGAAGCACCAGTTAAAGCAAAAAAAACCAAAGAGCCGTTAGAACGAACGAGCAAGGCACCACAAGCGCGATTTATCGCCGAGCCGAGTTCCGCCAAAGCCTTAGATGCTACCCAGTTATACTTAAATGAAATTGGCTTCTCGCCATTATTATCTCCAGAGGAAGAAGTCCACTTTGCTCGTCTAGCCCGTAAGGGAGATGAGAAAGGTCGCAAGCGCATGATCGAAAGTAACTTGCGCTTAGTCGTGAAAATTTCCCGTCGTTATGTCAATCGTGGCTTATCGTTATTAGATTTGATCGAAGAGGGTAATTTAGGCCTGATTCGAGCAGTAGAAAAGTTTGATCCAGAGCGTGGTTTCCGCTTTTCGACTTATGCTACTTGGTGGATTCGTCAGACGATTGAACGTGCCATCATGAACCAAACTCGTACCATTCGTTTGCCGATTCACGTGGTGAAAGAATTAAATGTTTATTTACGGGCTGCGCGTGAATTAGCTCAGAAATTAGATCATGAACCTTCAGCAGAAGAAATTGCAGATCTATTAGAACGTCCAGTCGCTGATGTAAAACGCATGTTAGCGCTCAATGAACGAGTTACCTCAGTCGATACACCACTAGGTCCAAATTCAGATAAATCTTTGTTAGATACCGTTGCAGATGATCGCAGCGCTGATCCTTGTACAACCCTGCAGAATAACGACATTACAGGTAGCCTTTCAGATTGGCTAGATGAGTTAACAGAGAAGCAGCGTGAAGTGGTTTCCCGTCGTTTTGGCCTTCGTGGCTATGAAACAAGTACTTTGGAAGAAGTTGGTCGTGAAATTGGTTTAACTCGAGAACGTGTGCGCCAGATTCAGGTAGAAGCTTTAAAGCGCTTACGTGAAATTATGGAAACTCAAGGTTTGAACGCCAGCACTATTTTTGGTGATGCTTAACAAGGAGATTTCGAGAAGGTTTAAAAAACGCTCGTTTAGTTTTTTGGACTTGCTTGCTGAATCTAAAATCACAACTAATATGATATTTACAGGTTAACAGGGAGTTGGCCGCCAGGATGGCAAAGATGGAAGGAACTGGACAAGGTTGTCTATGTAGGATGTAAGGGATGCTAGGGTGCTAAAGGGGCTACAGGAGTAGCCCTTTTTTTATGCGCGTAGAAAATATAGAAACTATCTTGCTAGTTATCTTTCTAGCTATCGTTCTAACTATCTTTCTAAATACTGCAACTTATTAGGAACGCCATCCCATTCTTCTGCATCAGCGGGAGCGTCTTTCATCTCAGTGATGTTGTTATCGCGCCACTTTTCAGATAACTCAACATTCAATTCGATAAACTGCTGCTGATCAGCAGGCACTTCGTCTTCAGAGAAAATTGCTTGTGCTGGGCACTCTGGCTCACACAATGCGCAATCAATACATTCATCTGGATCAATAACTAGGAAGTTAGGGCCTTCGTAGAAACAATCTACAGGGCATACTTCGACACAGTCAGTGTGTTTACACTTAATACAATTATCGCCTACTACAAATGTCATTGCAGTCTATCTCCTAATCTCATTGGGTCTATGCCCATCACGGTGGCGACATTCTAGTGATGCCGCTCTCATATCGCAAGGTTATAAATTGAATAAACTTATATCACAGGCAAATAACAATATGCAACTAATTGCATATAAAGATGCTTTTCTACGTTAAAATTGATTTAAGTCGATAAATTTCTTCTAGCGCCTGCCTGGGTGTTAAGTCATCTGCATTAAGATTGCTGATGGCCAATTCAACCTCAGAAGGCCCTTGAGAGAACATATCTGATTGCATCGGGCTTGTTTTACTCGTGGTATCAGTTTCAGCTGTAGGCACTGATTTGGCTGTAGGCAGCTGTTGAGTTTGTGGCTCAAAGCTTTCGTTTTCTAATATACGCAGCTTATCTTTTGCCTGCTGAATAACCATTTTAGGCACACCTGCAAGTTGAGCAACTTGTAGACCATAGCTTTGACTGGCAGGGCCAGGCTCAACATTGTGCAAAAAGATAATACGCTCATCGTGTTCGGTGGCGGTTAAGTGAACATTAACCACGCAATCGATTTGCTCAGGCAGAGTGGTCATTTCAAAATAGTGGGTCGCAAACAAAGTGAGGGCGTGAACTTCTTTTGCCAGATGTACTGCGGCTGCCCAAGCTAATGACAGACCATCAAAGGTACTGGTACCACGACCCACTTCATCCATTAATACCAAGCTGTTCGGTGTAGCGTTATGCAAGATATTAGCGGTTTCAGTCATTTCAACCATGAAGGTCGAACGGCCACCGGCTAAATCATCGGCAGAGCCCATGCGGGTGAAAATTCTATCGATAGGGCCAATAGTTGCGCTATCAGCAGGCACATAGCTGCCAATATGGGCTAGCAGTACGATTACCGCATTCTGACGCATATAGGTCGATTTACCGCCCATGTTAGGGCCAGTAATGATGAGCATGCTTTGCTCGGGCTGAAGGTTTAGACCGTTAGCAACAAAGGGATCATCAATGATTTCCTCAACGACAGGGTGGCGACCTGCTTGAATATCAATGCCGCGTTCATTAACTAATTTAGGGGCGTTAAATCTAAGGGTGCTGGCACGTTCGGCTAGGTTAATTAAAACGTCTAACTCAGCTAGGCCTACCGCAGTATCTTGCAAGCTGAATAGATCTTGGCCTAAGCGTTCGACTAACTGTTCGTACAGATGCTTTTCCCGAGAAAGAGACCGGCTCTTAGCGCTTAACGCTTTGTCTTCAAACTCTTTTAATTCTGGAGTAATAAAACGTTCAGCATTTTTTAAGGTTTGGCGGCGTACATATTCAACCGGGGCGCCGTCCGATTGCGCCTTACTGATCTCGATGAAATAACCATGCACGCGGTTGTAGCCAACTTTTAAAGTCGATATCCCGGTCTTTTCTTTTTCACGTTTTTCAATGTCGAGTAAGTGCTCGCCAGCGTTTTGGCTGATAGAGCGCAACTCATCAAGCTCTTCATCGTAGCCTTCGGCAATCACCCCGCCATCACGAATAATCACCGGTGGGTTTTCGATTACAGCTTTTTGTAATTCAGCAACCCACTGCGGGTATTGCTTAATTAACGCTGACAATTCTTTTGCTCGGCCTGCAGAAAGACTTTGCAATAATTCTTGCAGCTCAGGCAAGCGGGCTAAGGCGTCGCGTAAGCGCGCTAGATCACGAGGGCGTGCAGAGCCAAGGGCAACACGAGAAAGGATGCGTTCAATATCGCCAATGCCTTTCAATTGTTGATGCAACGGTTCCCAATGATAATCATCGATTGATTCCGCGATCAATTGTTGGCGTTGCTGCAAAGTCTCATGATTACGAATAGGGCGGTTTAACCAACGACGCAATAAACGACTGCCCATTGACGTGGCTGTACGATCCATAACCCAAGCAAGGGTATGTTCCATTTCACCTTGCTGGTTAATATCAATTTCTAAGTTTTTACGGCTAGCAGGATCGATGATAATGGCGTCATCTGGCTGCTCGATTAATAATGTACGAACATGAGGCAAGCCTGTGCGCTGAGTCTCTTGAGCGTATTGTAATAGCGCACCAGCTGCTTGAATGGCAACGATTAGATGTTCACAACCAAAGCCTCTAAGGTCTTTGGTTTTTAATTGTGCGGTTAATAAACGAAACGCGGTATCTGACTCAAAGTGCCAAGGTGCTTGAGACTTGGCGCCAGGGCGATTAGTTAATGCTTCTGGGAATGCTTGGTCTTCGTTATACAGCAGCTCGGCAGGTTTAATGCGTTCTAATTCGGCTAATAAAGAATCTTCGCTAGTAACTTCCATCACCACAAAGCGCCCTGAGCTGATATCCAGCATGGCAATGCCATAAAGGTCTTCTTTGTTTTGCTTCTGCTTATTAACCGCAACTAATAAATTATCGCGACGTTCATCCAAGAAGGCTTCATCACTCAATGTGCCAGGAGTAATTACGCGCACAACTTTACGCTCAACAGGCCCTTTTGAAGTGGCTGGGTCGCCGGTTTGCTCAGCAATACCCACAGACACGCCTAAGCGTACTAGTTTACCGATATAGCCTTCAGCCGCGTGATAAGGAATGCCAGCCATAGGAATTGGCTCCCCACCGCTATGACCACGAGCAGTAAGGGTGATGTCTAATAAGCGGGAGGCATTACGAGCATCGTCATAAAACAGCTCGTAAAAATCCCCCATGCGGTAAAACAACATGGTCTCAGGAATTTCAGCCTTAAGGCGGAAGTATTGTTGCATCATAGGGGTATGGGTTGTAGTGGCTGATTTACTCATATCCGCGCTGGAATCCTAATTGAAAATGGCAAAAAACAGCATTGTAAGTGATTGCGAGGTAATTGCATAAAGCATCTGCGTATTGGCTTTGCTAAGAGGTTTATACAAATGACAACTTGAAGGCTAAAAAGTACTGTATTAATGAAGGAATAATACTGGATAAAATACTGTATATATTGTCTTATCTCCTGAGAAATTAGACCATTTAAAAAATAATTGGTACTTTGAGATTCTTTGTTCATGGGGCTTGTGGAGGAGTTGAATGTTTTTTGTTCTGGTTAATCGAAATTATGACTTGGCCAATTCCATTAGCTATGCTTAAATACTGGTTAAATCTACAGTAAAGCAAAAAATGATTAGAATAATCTGATCATCCCAACTTATTAAAGGAACACCATAATGGATGCGAATAAGCAAAAAGCACTTGATGCAGCACTAAGCCAGATTGAGCGTCAATTCGGTAAAGGTTCCATTATGAAAATGGGTGATCAACCGCGTGAAGCAATTCCGTCGGTATCAACCGGTTCTTTAACTCTGGATGTTGCTTTGGGCATAGGTGGTTTACCTTATGGCCGTATCGTTGAAATCTATGGCCCAGAAAGTTCTGGTAAAACAACTTTATGCTTATCAGTAATGGCTCAAGCACAGAAGCAAGGTAAAACCGTTGCTATTGTTGATGCTGAGCACGCTCTTGATCCGCTATACGCAGAGAAGTTAGGTATCAACCTTGATACGCTATTGGTATCTCAACCTGATACCGGTGAGCAAGGTCTAGAAATTACTGATAACTTAGTACGCTCTGGTGCGGTTGATGTGATCGTAGTTGACTCGGTAGCAGCATTAACGCCTAAAGCTGAAATTGAAGGCGATATGGGTGATCACCATGTTGGTTTGCAAGCTCGATTAATGTCACAGGCTTTACGTAAACTAACTGCCAACGTGAAAAACAATAACTGCTTAGTAATCTTCATTAACCAAATTCGTATGAAAATTGGTGTGATGTTTGGTAACCCTGAAACCACTACCGGTGGTAACGCGTTGAAATTTTACTCTTCTGTTCGTTTAGATATTCGTCGCACAGGTGCGGTGAAACAGGGCGATGAAGTGATGGGTAACGAAACTCGCGTTAAGGTTGTGAAAAACAAGGTAGCGCCTCCGTTTAGACAAGCAGAATTCCAAATTATGTATGGTGAAGGTATTTACCACATGGGTGAAGTCATTGACCTAGGTGTTAAGTGTGGGTTAGTTGATAAGTCTGGCGCTTGGTATGCATATCAAGGGGATAAAATTGGCCAGGGTAAAGCAAATGCGGCTAAGTTCTTACAAGAGAACCCTGCCATTGCAGAAACGATTGAAGCAGAAATTCGTACTCAATTACTTTCTACGCAAACTCCAGAAAAAGAAGAGGAAGTAAAAGAGACTGCAAAGTCCAAGGCTAAGGCAAAAGGCGAAGACGCAGAAAAAACGGCTGAATCCTAATGTTTATTCATTGTTAATTCATCGTGTTCTCTAGTAACTCGAGGCGAAAAAAAGCCTCGAGCTATTCAAAAAAATCGAGCTATTCAAAAAGTTCGAATTATGAAAAGAAGTCTGGTTATGAAAAGCCAGCAGAACTTTCTGAAAGTGAATTACGTGTGGCAGCAATTAGCTTGCTATCACGACGTGAGTATTCCCGTCATGAGCTTTTTCAAAAGCTCAGTCCTCGCACCTCTAGCGAGTCATCTGTAGAGCAGTTATTAAACCGCCTAGAAGAAGCTGGCTATCAAAGTGATCAGCGCTTTGCTGAATCATTTTTACGCTCGCGGATTAATCGTGGTTTAGGGCGAATGCGTATTGAGCGAGAGCTGAAAGATAAAGGTATCGATCAGTATATGATTGAGGAGCTGTTAGCGGCTGATATTGATTGGTTTGAACTCGCTTATGAATGTGGCTTGAAAAAATCACAATCATTGGACTTTGCAGAATATAAAGACAAACAAAAACTGTTTCGCTACCTCGCTTACAGAGGATTTTCGATGGATCAGATTCAATATGCTCTTGAGCAATACCAAGAAAAACTATAGCTAGATCGTCTAATAAATAGTTTATTTATTAGAACGAGCGCACAATTCCTACACTCTTTTCATTCTGCCGTGCCAAGTTGAGACAACTGTCATTGACTTAAAGTCGCTAAAAAATCAAAATCTGCTGAAAAAATAAATACCAGAATAACTCGTTAATTTATTAACTAAAGGAGTAATTATGCCACTTTTGCCACAGGTAGCGATTTCTTTTGTTCGCATACTGTATCAATTTTGGTTGCAGCAAGGTATTCCGCAGCGTGTATTGGACGAAGTACTTCGCATTGATCTTAACGACCAAAAGACAGCTAAATTTGGTATCTCCAGTGATCGCTTAGCGCTGCTACATGCTGCGGTGAATAAAGCGACTAATGATCGGGTTTTATCGTTACGCTTAGGGCAATACCTTGGGGAAAAAGACTTAGAACTAGAAAGCATGATTTGTTATTCAGAAACTTTGCATCAAGGCTTACTGGCTATGAGTGAGCACTCTAGGGTCATATCAGAGTCAGGTTATTTTAGTTTTTCACTGCAAGATAATGGTCGCTATGCTCTAAAATTTATTGCCCATGATAAAGTGGCTTTTAGCAGTCAGCAAAAAGATATGGTTTTTTCTACCATCCTTTCGTGGATAGAGAAAGTTTATACAGGCTCTCATAACGCTATTTATTACCATTTCGATGAAAATGTTGCCACCGCGAATGAGTATCAAACATTATTGAGTTGTCACCTTATTGCAGGAGGTGAAGTATTTATTGAAATAAATGCTGATTTATTAATGATTAATAATCGCAATAAAGATTCTTCTTTGTTGGAAAAATGTATTCGAAAAACGAAAAAAATAATAACTAAGCGGCAGCAGCGTTTGGATTTATATGCGGAAGTCACTCAGTGTATTAGCGAAAGTTTATTGTCGGGTACTGCGCAACAAGAGGTTGTCGCTGAGCGCTTGAATATCAGTGTTAGAAATTTACAACGACGATTAAAAGAAGTAGGTACTAGCTACCAATCAATACTCGATGATTGCCGTGAGGCATTAGCGTTAAAGTTGATTAAGAATATCGAGCTACCACTATATGAAGTTTCTTATTTGGTAGGTTTTACTGAACCGAGTGCCTTCTATAAAGCATTTAGACGCTGGACTGGAAAACGCCCTGGGGATTACCGTCAGAGCGTTTTAATAGCGAACGAAGAGCTTGCGGCTAATGAAGCTTCAAGCGCGGACGTATCACCTTGTTAATGTGACCGACCAAAGAAAGTAAAATAGTGTGGAAATAACCATGCAGCGCCACTTGATGCAGGCGGTATAGCGAGACATATACGATTCTCGCTAAGCGTCCTTCAATCATCATTGAACCTTTACTCAAGTTCCCCATTAAGCTGCCAACTGTACTGTAGCGACTTAGTGAAACAAGTGAGCCTTTATCGCGGTAAATAAAATCAGGAGGCGTTTTTCCTGCCCTAATGGCCGTTAGTACTTTAAGCAGGTGGCTGGCTTGTTGGTGAGCAGCTTGTGCTCGCGGTGGCACAGCTTTACCATCTTCTTGTAATAAGAAGGCACAGTCACCGATGGCAAAAACGTTATCGTCTAACGTTGTTTGTAGGCTTGGCTTAATCGCTAATTGGTTGGCGCGATTAGTTTCCAAACCACCAATATTGGCTAAAAAGTCTGGGGCTTTAACCCCGGCAGCCCATACTTTTAATTTCGCTTTAATAACTTCGCCAGATTTTGTAATGAAGCCATCTTCAGTGATTTCAGTAATCATGGTATCGGTAAGTACATCGACCCCTAGTTTTTCTAATTCACGCTTTGCTGAATTAGAAATTCGACGAGGCAATGCAGGTAATATTTGTGGGCCTGCTTCCACTAAGGAAACTTTCAATTTATCAGTTTTAAACTGACTCATGTTATAACTGGCCAAGGCTTCAGTAGTATTATAAAGCTCTGCAGAGAGTTCAACTCCTGTTGCGCCAGCACCCACAATAGCAATGCTTAATTCTTCTGGGTTATTACTGCCGTTGGCTTTAATAAACTGATTAAGCAGTTTTTGGTGAAAAACTTCTGCTTGTTGGCGACCATCTAAAAAGTAGCAATGTTCTGCAGCGCCTTTAGTGCCAAAATCATTGGTGACACTGCCAAGAGCCATCACTAATTGATCATAATTTAGTTCGCGCTGAGGAAGAATCTCTTCGCCGTCATCATAAATAGCAGCTAGCTCAATTACTTTGCTATCACGTTGTAGTCCGCACATTCTTCCTAAATGGAAGCTAAAACCGTGCTTTTTACCATGGGCTTGGTAGTTCAGTTCATCAATACCAGAATCTAAAGCTCCAGTAGCAACTTCATGCAATAGCGGTTTCCATAGGTGGGTATGGTTAGCATCCACTAAGTGGATTTCTACTTTACCTTTTTTGCCCCATTTGTGACCGAGTTGAGTTGCAAGCTCTAAACCGCCTGCACCTCCGCCAACAATGACTATTCTATCCACAATAAAATCCTGCTAGAAGATGAAAATTGCGCGCAGTATATCCGACAAAGAGGTCAGTGTGCGTTACAAAATTGAATTATTTCCTGGCACACTTGTTCTGGTTTGTCATGGCTTAACCAATGACTTGCGTCAGGGTAATAGGTAAGTTTAACGGAATCGCAGTAATTAGTGCTGAGCTGGGCCATTTCTTTGGTAAGAGCAATGTCGTTTTCTCCCCATAAAATACGTGTTGGGCAGGATACTTGTTTATTCGTTGCGCGAACGGGGCGGCGAAAAGCAGCACGATACCAATTTAGCATGCCTGTTGATGCGCCTTTTTGACCCCAAGCAGCGACGAGTCCTGCTAATAGCTGTGGTGAAAAGGAGCCTTTATTAGAGGACTTAATTAAGCCACGTTTAGCTAGTGAGAAGTTGCCTAAGGACAGTAGCAACTCGGGTAACTTAGGTATTTGGAAGAAGAACATATACCAGCTTTTTAGTAGCTGCCTTTTGTTTTGCTTTAATGTCTTAGCAAATGCTATCGGGTGGGGAACATTCAATACCGTAAGGGTCAGCAATTTATCGCCATAATGCATGGCATACCACCAAGCAACTGCAGCACCCCAGTCATGGCCAACTAAATGAAACTGTTCTACTCCTGCGTATATGCGCATAGCTTCAACATCGCTGGCGAGAATATCAATGCGATAATCATCAATACTCTTCGGCTTATCGCTAAGGTTATAGCCCCTTTGGTCGGGAGCCATTACTTGATAACCGGCATCGACTAAAGGTTGAATCTGAGCTTCCCAGGTTAGCCAGCATTCAGGAAAGCCATGTAATAAAATAATTAATGGCGCATCTTTAGGGCCTTCGCAAACAATATTAAAATTCAAGCCGTTTAATTGAATGGTCTGCTGATTAAATTGTTTTACCATAATGCATAATCCATGTTTAATTATTATTAGGATGCTTAAGCTTAGTAACTATTCAGCAGGTCTCATAAACCGATTGATGATTGGGTATTTATTCCACAAACCGGCGTAAATACGATCCCTGTAGCCTTAGTTCGGCTCCTGCCTCGCATATTTGCTCCACAATTACTCAATAATCAATCTTCTCCTGTGTTTAACTCTAACAATCTGAATAGTTACTAAGCTTATTTGATTTTAGCCAAAAGTTTGCGGCAAGATACTTGGTTCAATGCTTCTTCGGCACTATAAACAGTTAGTTGATCACACTGATTAAGTGAGCTTAATAGTATGTCGTCATAATCGCTATTATTTAAACGTAAAATCACTTGGGCAAATTCGTTGTGCAGTATCGCTAAATTGGGCTGCGCCTTAAGTGCCTGTTGAAATAGCTTGATCGAATTTTCTTCATCAGCCCCATACGTTAAGCTGCCAACAAAGTTACCAACACGCTCAATAATTCCCGCATCAATTCCCGCCAGCATAGCGCTATACAGAGGGCTGTTAGGGAATTCTTGATGCAGTTGTTTTAGATCGTCTTGGGTTGGGCCTAATAAACCCGATGCCGTTGCTGCAGGTGTCGACATCAGTTCTAAGCGTCGTGCTTTTTGGTAAGCATCTCCAAAAATAATAAAATGATAATCATTTGATATAGGCAAAACTTGAGCGATTGCTCGATCAACTTCAATAAAGAGTTGTTCTTTTTGATCTCGGCTAGAAACTAAATATGAGGTATGGATTAACTTGGCATATAGCGCAGGAAATAATCCCGCTGGTGAAAGGCTCATGCCTAGCTGGTAGGCTTGCTCATATTGACCTTGGTAATGTAATCGCCAAACTTGCTGCACCGCTAACGCGAGAGGTTGATAGTTATTATTCAGGGTGGCTTTTAATGCAGCGGGAGCATGTTCATCTTTCGCATGTTGCTTGAGCTGATTGGCCAGTTGTGGGAATTTAACCATCATTGCTTGAATAAATGTTTCATCTGGCCAAGGTAAGTTGGTTGCCGCAGTAAGCTGGGGCCAATATTGCTGCAACTTATCACCGCCATAATCAAACTGCTGAAGATCTTTTGGGTAATCTACCCATTGGCTGTGGCTTGTAATTGCAAGTAAACAGCTGCAGATGAAAACTAAAAAACGCATGACTCATATCTCTAACGATAAACGGAAGAGTATAGAGATAAAGAGCCTGAGGTTAAGGTCAAGATTCGCCAAAATTATCGAAAAGCGCAGCCTGCTTCAATTCCGAATAGCTTTAATATTTTGGCTAACGGGCAAAAACCTGTAAAAGCGGCTTGTAACAGGTTGAGGCCGACAAAAGCAGTGAAGCCTAGCCAGTAAACTGAGTGCAGCTGAGATAAAACTAAGCTCAGAAGGATAAAGGTGCCTGCAATGGCAAAAACAAGGCGGTCAACATTCATGATGTGCTCCAATAAAACCAAGTATTTCTATATTCTTATCTAGTTATGCTTGCAGGTCAAGTTGTTATGTATTCGCTAGATTAATGACAGGTGATTTAAGCTGGCTGTGTTTTATTGAGAGTGCTATTTATTCAGTGCGAGGCAAGCTATAATCGCGACCAAATATTATTATCTCGCTGTATTACCAGTACTCATTTGAGTGCTGAAGCCAGTATTTATGGACCGTGTAAACTATGAAAAGCTCTGATATCCGCCAAGCGTTCTTGAATTATTTTAATTCTAATGGACACGAAATTGTTGCCTCTAGCCCACTGATTCCGGGTAACGATCCAACCTTGTTGTTCACCAATGCGGGTATGGTTCAATTTAAAGATGTGTTTTTGGGTCAAGATGATCGTAGTTATACACGAGCAACTTCTTCACAGCGCTGCGTTCGCGCCGGTGGTAAGCATAACGATTTAGAAAATGTGGGTTATACCGCGCGTCACCATACGTTCTTTGAAATGTTGGGTAACTTCAGCTTCGGTGATTATTTCAAGCAAGACGCGATTAAGTTCGCCTGGGAATTTTTAACCTCTAAGGATTGGATGAACTTGCCTGAAGATAAGTTATTGGTAACGGTTTATGCCGATGACCAAGAAGCCTATGACATCTGGCATAAAGAAATGGGCCTAAGCGAAGATAAAATTATCCGCATTGGTGATAATAAAGGCGCTAAGTACGCCTCGGATAACTTCTGGTCAATGGGTGATACCGGTCCTTGTGGTCCTTGTACTGAAATTTTCTACGATCACGGTGAGCACATTTGGGGTGGTAAGCCGGGTACGCCAGAAGAAGATGGCGATCGCTTCATCGAAATTTGGAATAACGTTTTCATGCAGTTCAATCGCACTGAAGACGGTGTGATGCATCCTTTGCCTAAGCCTTCGGTTGATACCGGCATGGGTCTTGAGCGTATTTCTGCCATTAAGCAGGGTGTACACAGCAATTATGAAATCGATTTGTTCCAAGCGTTATTAAAAGCTGCTGCGCTGGTGACAGGCTGCAACGACTTAGAAAATAAATCATTACGTGTTATTGCCGATCATATCCGCTCGACCAGTTTCTTAGTTGTTGATGGTGTTTATCCTTCTAATGAAGGTCGTGGTTATGTACTGCGTCGTATTATCCGTCGTGCCGTTCGTCATGGTCACATGTTGGGCGCTAAAATAGGCTTCTTCCATAAATTGGTTGCGGCATTAGTTGAGCAAATGGGTGTTGCTTATCCTGAGCTGGTGAAATTGCAGGCTCAGGTAGAGAAGGTTTTACGCCTAGAAGAAGAGCAGTTCGCTAAGACCCTTGATAAGGGGATGGGCATTTTAAATGATGCTATCAGTTCTTTAAAAGGCGATACCATTCCTGGTGAAACCGTATTTAAGCTTTACGATACTTTCGGTTTTCCAATGGATTTAACTGCGGATGTTGCCCGTGAAAAGAATTTAAAGATTGATGAAGCTGGCTTTGAAAAAGCCATGGAGCATCAGCGAGCTACCGCAAGAGCGGCTGGTAACTTCTCGATGAAGGGTGGTGCCGCGTTAGAATTAGATGGCGAAACGGCTTTCTTGGGTTATGACAATTTAAATAATCAAGGCATAGTTCAGGCCTTATTTATTGATGGCCAAAAAGTTGATTCATTGGCTGCGGGCACAGAAGCGATGATCGTGCTTGATGAAACTGCGTTCTATGGTGAGTCTGGTGGTCAGGCGGGTGATTCAGGTTTCTTGAAAGCTGACGGTGTGGTTTTCCAAGTGAAAAACACGGTAAAAGAAAGCAGCAACCATATTCATCAAGGTATCTTGGTTGAAGGTTCGGTTAAAACGGGTGATCAGTTAACTGCAGAGGTTGATGCTGATAAGCGTGCGGCGACTGCCTTGCATCATTCGGCAACGCACATTTTACACGCAGCATTACGTAATGCTTTAGGTGAGCATGTGGCGCAGAAAGGTTCACTCGTCACCTATGACAAATTGCGTTTCGATTTCTCGCACTTGGAAGCGATGACTCCACAGGAAGTGGCTGACATTGAAAATCGTGTTAACAGCGAAATTCGTGATAATAGCGAAATTACAACGCGCTTGATGAATATCGATGACGCGAAAAATAGTGGTGCTATGGCATTGTTCGGAGAAAAATACGACGACGAAGTGCGTGTATTGGCCATGGGTACGGGGATTGCTGCTGATCAATTTTCAATTGAATTATGTGGTGGTACTCACGCTAAGCGCACAGGTGATCTTGGTTTATTTAAAATTATTTCTGAAGCCAGTGCCGCAGCAGGTGTTCGTCGTATCGAAGCCGTTACTGGTCAGGCCGCGCTAGAGTTTATTGCAAATCAAGAAGCCACGTTAAACACAATTGCGCGCTCAGTTAAGGGTAGTAGTGATAATGTCGGCGAAAAAGTTGAGCAGGTAGTTGCTAAAAACCGCTTGTTAGAAAAAGAGTTGGAAGCCTTGAAAGCGAAATTGGCTAGCTCTGCTGGTGCTGACTTAGCCTCTCAGTCAATCGAAGGTAATGGCTTTAAAGTATTGGCGGCACGTATCGATGGCACCGATGTTCCGACTATGAAAACAACCTTAGACCAGTTGAAAGATAAGTTGGGCACCGCGGTTATTATGCTCGCAGCAGAAACCGAAGGTAAGGTGACTTTGCTTGCGGGTGTGACGAAAGACCTTATCGGTAAAGTAAAAGCCGGTGATATCGTTAAAGAATGTGCCCCTTATGTAGATGGTCGTGGTGGTGGTAAACCAGAAATGGCTCAGGCTGGTGGTAAGAATGCTGAAGGTATTCCGCAAGCACTAGAAGCATTTAAGGGGTTGGTCGATAAGCTATAAGTTTCTTATTAGGGAGCTATTAAAAGAGAGCTGATAAATGTAAATTACTTGCATTTATATCAATAGAAATAAAAAAAGACGATTAATCTATGAATTAATCGTCTTTTTTTTGGTCACAGTTTTGAAACTTTAATTCAAAAAGTAATGAAATTAGTGTTTAATTGGGCCCCTTTTTCTACAGCTAGTCAGAATCATGGCGTTATACGTACAGAAGTACGGCGGTACATCGGTAGGCACCGTCGAGCGCATCGAGCATGTCGCTGATAAAGTTAAGTCCTTCCACGATGCAGGTCACCAGATGGTGGTTGCTGTGTCCGCAATGAGTGGTGAGACAAATCGTCTTATTGGTCTTGCAAATGGCATATCAGATAACCCAACTCCTCGCGAGATGGATGTATTGATATCAACCGGCGAACAAGTAACGATTGCTCTATTGGCAATGGCGTTACAGAAACGCGGTGTTGGTGCTAAATCATTCACTGGTTGGCAGGTCGGTATTAAAACTGATAGCTCACACATGAAAGCTCGAATCGAAGATATCGATACCGACGCTATGCGAAAGCAGCTAGATGCAGGTAATGTTTGTATCGTGGCCGGTTTCCAGGGTGTTGATGGCGATAATAATATTACGACGTTAGGTCGTGGTGGTTCGGATACAACAGGTGTAGCACTTGCTGCTGCTCTGGGTGCTGATGAAGCACAGATTTATACCGATGTGGATGGTGTTTATACCACCGACCCTCGTGTTGTTCCTAATGCGCGTCGCATGGAAAAAGTGACGTTTGAAGAAATGCTAGAAATGGCAAGTTTAGGTTCAAAAATCTTACAGATCCGTTCGGTCGAATTTGCCGGGAAATATAAAGTACCTTTGCGTGTACTTTCTACTTTTGATGATGGTCCTGGCACACTCATTACAATGGAGGAGAATAGCTCCGTGGAAAATCCAGTAATTTCCGGTATCGCGTTTAACCGCGATGAAGCAAAAGTTACCGTTAAAGGCGTACCTGATATTCCAGGTGTAGCGTCTAAAATCTTGTGTCCTATTAGTGATGCAAATGTTGAAGTCGATATGATTGTGCAAAACGTAGCGGATGACGGTACTACCGACTTCACGTTTACCGTACATCGTAATGACTACACGAAAGCATTAGAGATTTTGCAAAATACGGCGTCTGAATTAGGTGCTCGTGAAACATCAGGCACTGATGATATCTGTAAGGTGTCTATGGTTGGTGTAGGTATGCGCTCTCACGCAGGCGTTGCCAGTAAAATGTTTAAAGTATTGGCGGATGAATCCATCAATATTCAAGCAATTACCACATCTGAGATTAAGATCTCTGTTGTTATTGCAGAAAAATATCTAGAACTAGCCGTGCGCGCTTTGCACACAGCGTTTGATCTTGATAGAAAAGAAGAAGGGTAGTCAGGCGATAGTCTGATATAACCTTCTGTACGGGCCGGAGTGCCCGTGCAAGTACAAAAGTTCTGGATGAATCCCTTCAATTCCTTTCATTTTGTCAAAGGTAGACAATACTGAATAGAAAGGTAGGGAAGCATCTCGCCTGGGTATATCGAAAGATAACTAGGCAAACACCCTAGAAACAAGCAGTTCGCACAATATTAAATGTACTATGAAAGTACAAAGGAAAGATTAGGAGAATCTGATGTTAATTTTAACTCGTAGAGTCGGCGAAACATTAATGGTCGGTGATGAAGTTACCGTAACTGTGTTAGGCGTTAAAGGTAATCAAGTACGTATTGGCGTTAATGCTCCGAAAGAGATTGCGGTACACCGTGAAGAGATCTATCAGCGTATTCAGCGTGAGAAAAACGGTGAAGGCGAAGCAAGCGGAAACTTCTAACGTATTAATATTTATGAATAAATTCTTATTTTTTTATAAATAAGACTATGCAAAAGAAAAAAACATGGTATTATTCTTGCCGTGTTCAGGAGAGGTGGCTGAGTGGCTGAAAGCGCGCCCCTGCTAAGGGTGTAAAGGAGAAATCTTTTCGAGAGTTCGAATCTCTCCCTCTCCGCCACTTTAATATCCTAGATATTAAAGTAATGAAACACAGGTGTAGTGAGTAAGTAAAAGTTTAAAATTTAAATTAAAGTGATTCAGAATATTTTGAATCAACGTTAAATTAAAGATTGACACTAAATAGTTACTCTGTAGAATACGCCGCCACGATATGCGCTTGTAGCTCAGCTGGATAGAGTACCTGGCTACGAACCAGGTGGTCGTAGGTTCGACTCCTACCAAGCGCACCATTTATTTTCTAACTTCTAAAGTTGAAATGAATAGTAAAAAATCGTGTTGTAAGATCTTGATGTGCGCTTGTAGCTCAGCTGGATAGAGTACCTGGCTACGAACCAGGTGGTCGTAGG